>ENA-UOOI01000117-UOOI01000117.1-fermentation-metagenome-genome-assembly--contig:-NODE-117-length-95923-cov-9.100169_pt1 | contig 95923 bp, 75 predicted proteins | sample MGYA00245779_ERZ724027 | MGnify/ENA primary metagenome ERZ724027 (study PRJEB28704, sample SAMN03018318) | fermentation metagenome | biome: anthropogenic terrestrial biome; feature: soil; material...
TTAGGAATCGAGATTCTGATCGCCTATGTCCGGAACAAAGAAGGCCAGATGAAATACGACGCCGGTTCCGTCGTCATCATGCTTGCGCTCGCCCTGTTCACGGTCTGCATGGCCGCCACCCAGCTGACGATGGAAAACGGTCCGTGGTTCCGATAAAAGATTCAGGGAACGGAAAGGGTAATCTGCCTTATGGTTTTTGTTGGGATTTTTTATGAATACCTGTGCATCCTGCTGCCCTGCCTCCTTTTTGAATTCATCGTGATAAAACGGCAGAGAAGGAAAATGTTTCCGAACGGCGCAATTCATTTTGCGGAGGTCGTTACCTTTTTGCTTTCTATCGTATTGATTTTCCTGGTTACGGGAATCGGAAATATCCGGGATATCGGAAGATACCCGAACATAGCCCCGCTCCATGAAATCAACCTGATTCCTTTTCGCGCCGTTTCCTCAAAGATGTCGGCCCTTGAGGAAATGGCAAATATCGTCCTCTTTCTGCCGTTCGGCTTCTTTTTGCCGTTTTTCTGGAAGCAGTACGGAGCCGTCTGGAGAACGATCGGCGCGGGTTTCCTGTTTTCCGGATGCATTGAACTCAGCCAGCTGCTCAACCGGAGGATCACCGATATTGACGACCTCATCATGAACACCCTCGGCGTCTTTTTCGGATGGACAATCTTTACCTTCTGCCAAAAACGATTTTCCCGGAAATGGGAAAGAGAACCGATTGGTAATTCCGATCAGCCGAATACCCCGTTCCCGATGCGCCATGAAGCTTGTTTTCTGCTCATTCTGGCTTGGATAGGCGCATTTTTTCTCTACGACCCGCTTTTCATTTAGAGATTGGAAAACGAAATGCGGACCGCGTCCGGCCTTTTCGCAGGAAATGGTGGACGCCTCTCTGTCACAGATGTATCATGGGAACAGAATGGACGGCAAATTTGCGTGGATGATTGGTTTACAATCGAGAAAATCGGCCCGGATACCTATGCGATCAGCGAATACCGGCATTGGGAACAAGCACATTCCTATCTGGCCCCGGGGCGTGAAAAAGCCGCCCTGATCGACACCGGATCGGGCGTTGGAGACCTCGGAGCAGGTTATAAAGGCGCTGACCGATCTGCCGGTGAAGGTGTTGACAACGCACGTACACTGGGATCACATCGGCGGACATAAATCCTTTGAACATTTCGGCGTGCACGAGACGGAGAAGGACTGGATCTGTTACGGATTTCCCCTTCCGCTCCGTGTGGTGAAAACCAATCTTCTAAAAGAGCCCTGCCGGTTTCCGAAAGGATTTGACGCCGATCAGTACAAAATTTTTCAGGGCAGACCGAATTTGCTTCTGCACGACGGCGGCACCGTGGATTTAGGCGGCCGACGCCTTGCGGTCCTGCATACGCCGGGACATTCGTCCGGCCACATCTGTCTGTACGAAGAAGCAACCGGGTATTTGTTTTCCGGGGACCTGATTTACGGCGGCAAGCTGGACGCCTTTTATCCGAGCACCGACCCGGTCGCCTTTATGCATTCCGTAAAGAAGGTCGCGAAGCTTCCCGTCAGCCGGATCTTACCGGGCCATGATTTGCTGGACCTTCCGGTTTCGATCATTTGGGAGATCGATACGGCTTTTACCGGATTGTATGAATCCGGCAACCTGGCACAGGGAAACGGCATTTTTTCCTATGGCAGATTCAGCATCCAGATCTGACACGTTTTCAATCCAAACCCGCTCGATCAGTCATGGCACGGAATCGCTCCGGACCCTGTTTTTGCGGCAGAGCCTGCGGTATAATGAAGCAAAGAAACTCGGAAAGGGTATCAACCCAATGAAAACGGAAGAAGGAAATTGCCTGTTTCCGATTGCGATCAACGCGGTGGTGTTGGATTGCAAGGATCCTGCCGCCCTGTCGGATTTTTATATCCGCCTGCTGGGGTGGGAAAAAGAGCCTGAGAATGAGGACGAAGAATTTGTGGGGATTTTCTCTCCGAATGGGAGCCCCAGAATCCTGTTCCAGAGGAATGAGAACTATATCCGGCCGGTATGGCCGGAAGAACCGGAGAAACAGCAGCAGATGACCCATCTGGATTTCACGGTTGCCAGCAAAAATCAGATGGGGCTTGCCGTCCGGCACGCCGTTTCCTGTGGTGCTTCCAGGACAGACGTTCAATATTCCGACAAGTGGACGGTCATGATCGACCCGGCGGGGCATCCCTTCTGCCTGGTTGTCTGGATGGACGGTCTTGACTGACGTCGTCATACAAAATATAGTTCATAGATTTTCCCAAAAAGCGGATATATCCTCGAAAGATATTAAAAGCTGTCTGTCAAGATACAGTAACGGACTTTTTCCGCCATTGAAAGGAAGCGGTTGATATGATGGAATGCGGCTCCTGCCGGGACTGCCTCCACAAACTCTGCGCACATAAAATTCCCGTGTTTGCCTCTCTGAATCGGGAAGAAATGGCTCATCTTTCCTCCATCGCGCGCCACAGGAATTATGGAAAAGGAGAAAATCTGGTTTCCGAAGGCGATCCGCTGGATGCTCTGGTGATTTTAAACGAAGGGGACGCCAAAGCGTATCAGCTGACTCCGGACGGACACGAACAGATTTTATATGTGTTTTCCCAAGGGGACTTTTTCGGCGAGCGGAATCTGCTGGGCAACCGGACAAGCCCTTATACCGTCACGGCGCTGAAGCCGGTGAAAACCTGCATTTTCGGTCGGGACGCGTTTCACGACATGCTGCGCGCCAACCCGGAAATCGCCGTGAAAATCATCGAAGAACTGGAATCCCGGATGGAGCGGATGGAAAATGCGCTGCAAAATATGGGGGTCCGGAACCTGGATGAGCGAATCGGCGGCCTGCTGCTGGACTTCAGCGAAAAATACGGGGCCAAAGTTCCGGAAGGAATTTTGCTCCGGCTTCCGCTGAGCCGTGAGGGCATCGCCAGATATCTGGGTGTCGCCCGGGAAACGGTGAGCCGGAAGCTGGGCCAGTTGGAAAAGGATGGAGTGATTCGTTCGGTCAGCAATAAAAGCATCCTGATTTTAAACGGCGAGGCGCTGAAAACCGCCGTCGGCAAAGAAAATTAGTTTTTCCCTAAAAATTTGATCGCAATCACAGCGATTCCGCCCGGGGACTGCTACAATGGAGACGAAATCAGGGAGCAGCCCACAGGATGAATTTTTATGGAAATAAAAGGGCAAAATACTGTCGGAGAGACTGCAATATCCATACTGGCCTGCGTCCCTGTACCGGAAAGGCCGTCCGATCAAGAGGAATTTACGGGGAACGCGGCAGCCGGTGCCGGTAAAAAACGAACAAAGGAGGAAACGCAAATGAATCTGCGGTATCTGAAAAACATCGAGCCGGAACAGGCGCTGAAACTGCCGGAACTGGTGGAATACCAGCAGGGACAGGTTGTGAGCCGGACGCTGGTTCAGAACGAGGCGGTAAGCATCACCCTTTTCTCTTTTGACAAGGGGGAAGAGATCGGTACCCATTCTTCGGATGGCGACGCCATGCTCACCGTTCTCGGGGGGAATGCAAAAATCACGGTTGGAGGGAAACCACATTTGCTGACACAGGGACAGACGATTGTGATGCCGGCCGGAATCCCCCACGCCGTTGCGGCGGAGAGTCCGTTCAAAATGCTGCTGACGGTGGTATTTCCATCGCCGAAAGCAGGGAAGTCTCAGGACCATAACGGAAAGGAAGATCGTTTATGAAAGCAAAACTTGACAGAACGGGATGCATCTCCTGCGGTCTTTGCACGGAAACCTGCCCGGAAGTGTTCCGAATGGCGGACGACGGTGTTGCGGAAGTCTATCAGGAAGATGTTCCCAAGGACGCCGAAAAGAAAGCGGTGGAAGCACAAGAGGGATGCCCCGCTTCCGTCATTACCGTACAATAGCCCCTGATGACCGATCCATAGAAAGCCATGGGCGGCAGACGCAATTGCGTCTGCCGCCCATGGCTTTCAGCCGGATTCGCGCGGGTTTGTTGTTTAATCCACGGGACCCGCCGCTTCCGGGCAAGTCTCCGGGCACGGCTCCCCCGTAAAATACTTGGGATACAGGGTGAGCATCTTTTTGTAAAGAAGCCGGATGTGGTCAATATGTTCGTCCAGAATCCGGCGCATTTCTTCCGGCCGGCCGGCTTTTGCCGCATACAGGATTTGCTTATGCTGCTCCAGTCTCCGCTCATCCGTCTCCCGGTCGCCGGTCGTCAGGAACCGAAAGCGGTTGTAGTGGGAAGAAATCATATTGATGGTTTTCCACGCAAGGCCCTTGTTGGCCATTTCAAAAATGAGCCGGTGAAAGTTGCTGTCCTGGATAAAATATTCTTTTCTTGCTCCCGCCACGAGAGATTTTTTCTGCTGCCCGACGATATACTCCATCGCGTCGGTCACCAGAGGCCCTTTGCAGCGGATAAAATCGTCAACCGAAGCAAGCTCCAGCGTCTTGCGGATAAAAAGCTCCTCTTCAATCCGGCCCATGGACAATTTGGAAACGATGGTTCCCGACTGCGGATACATATACACAAGGTTTTCTTTCTGCAGCCGCATGAGCGCTTCCCGCGCGGGAGTACGCCCGACTTTGTACCGGTCTGCAATCTTCCGCACACTTAAAGCGGTTCCCGGTTCCAGCGTCAGGTCCATAATATCCCTGCGTATGTGCTGGTAGGTCACATCGTATAACAGACCGTCATGTCCCATGAATTTTTCTAACCCCGGCTATCCTTCTGAGCTGCATAAATTCTCATGATATTTTGGTAGATACTGCGAGAATAGTCTTTATTATAGCAAAAGAGCAAAAGCACGTCAAGTAACGCCGGAAAATAAGAGACCCGCGCAAGGGTTCGCGCAAAGGCCATGGCCGCGATTTCTCCCAGGGCCCGGATCGTGGATTCATTCTGAAAGCAGAAGATTTTCCAAAGGCGAATCTTTTCGGTCCGCGTGTAAATTTCATTCCGGTACCGTTCCTCCGTAAAATGGTACAGCTCGTGCCCGAGCAGCAGGTCGCGGATTTCCGCTCCGGCGGGAAGAACCGAAACCTCTTCGCGGGGAAGCGACGCCAGGAGCCGATCGTACTTTTCCATCGGCTGGTTCATGATGGTGATGTCGTCCGGGGGCGTAAAATTGGCGAACAGGACCCGTTTTTCGGTCGCCGGCTCGTCGCTGAAATGGACCCGGAGCCTGAAAAAAGGCGGGATGCCGCTCACCGAGCGCGCATTTGTTTCCACAAGGATGCGCCGCGCGTATTCTTCCCCGCACCGGATGGATTTTGCAATCATTTCGTCCCTGCGGTCCGGCGGGATCCGGTCCCGAAGAATATCGCGGGAAAAAAGGTACCGCCCCCAGCATTCGTCGTCCACGCTCCGCAGGGACGTCATCATCTGCGCCAGAGTGAGGCGGCCGTTTTCCGCACGTTCCATATCCGCATCCGGCCTTTCCGCATCGATTTTTCCCAAACCTGGGGAATCAGGTCTGCTTCATGTTTGCCGCCACAACGATGACATCGTCTTCCGGGTCCATGGCCGAGGTTTCAATTTCCATCAGGAGAGAAATCTGGTTGAATTCCGTGGCGGAGAAATCCATGACGCGCGGACCGATGCAGAGGTAATAGTCCGGCCTGGCGATCATTTCGCTTTGGTAAACGGCCATGTCTTCCCAAAGGCGTTTGACTTCCCGCTGATAATCTTTTACCTTGGCTTTTACGGCCATGGCATAGCCGCGCTGCACTTTGATGAAGCCCTTGCTGTCCACAATGCGGATGGGCACGGCCTGGCCGGCCTGTTCCGCCTTGCCGCCGAAGACGAAGAAATGCTCCGTTTTCTCCAGCAGCCTGACCTCGTTCCGGGAAAGGCGCAGATCCGCGGCGGCCAGCTCCCGCGCTTCCTCTTCGCTGCATTTCTGCAGCAGATCAGTCGTCTTGACTTCGGTGGAGCCGGTTGCGATTGCCGTAACCTTGGATGTCTGCGAATCGATTTCAATGTGGATTTCCACGCTGTCCGGAGAGGCCCCGCTCTCAACGGCCTTGTTCATCGCCTCTTTCTTGATGCTGCGGATGTCATCCTTGGTGGGAGACGGAATAATGCGCTCCACCACGTCGCGCACCATGGAAAGCGCCACGCCGATGGAAGAGATCACCTCCGCATTCTTCGGGATGTTGTATTTCAGCCCCATTTTTCTGGCGAAATAGACGATCAGAACGGAAGCTCCGCCTCCGACTCCCACAAGGGAAATCTGGTCTTTTTCCAGCTTGTATTTCTGGGCCAGCTCCAGAATGACCGGGGCGATCTTGGAATACGATTTCTCCATGATCTGGTTGGCGATGTCGTCGACGGTCGTACCGCAGTAATCCGCAAGGGCCTGGATCGCTTTCCGGGACGCTTCGGGGTTGCCGTACGAGAAGTCTTCCGGCTTTACAAGGCCGAGGACGTTCGCCGCGCAGGTGTTCGTGATGGCCACGCGCTCCCCGCTCGCGAGCCGCACCGCGACGTAATCCGCCGGGTCCCCCGGCTTGGGCGAAAAGAACTCGATCTTCGGGTCGACGATTTCCTCCGGCTGCTTGAAAATGGAATAGTCCATTCCGGCGATGTGCGCGGAACGCGGGCCGACATCCACAACGCCGTTTTTATCGGCACGCACCATGGAACCGCCCGCCACGCCCAGAACACGCACGTCCAGGGAACTGACATAGGTGGGGTGCCCGCCTACAATGGAATAATCGATGGCGGGGCGCCCGTTTTTGATGACGCCGATGTTGGTGGTGGTGCCGCCGACTTCAAAATAGACGCCGTTGGAAGCGCGAAGATACAGCAGGGCCCCCATGACGGAAGCCGCCGGGCCGGAGAGCATGGTCAGGATCGGGCGCTTTTTCATCTCCTTGATTTCCATGACGCCGCCGTCGCCGCGCATAATCATCAGCGGAACCTGAACGCCCGCTTCCCGTACGGCGGCTTCCGTGGAATTGGCGGTGTCCAGCATTTTGGGAAGGATGCTGGCATTGATGGCCGCGGTGCGCGTCCGGCGCGTCAGGCCGTACAGCTTGGTAATGTCCGAAGCCATGGTGGTGGGAACGTTTTGCTCCTTCGCCGCCTCGCAGACCATCTTTTCCGGGCCGCAGTCGTCCACGCCGAAAGCCATGGATGAAACGATCACCTGCGCGCCCTCTTTCCGCAGGTCTTCCACCGTTTTCCGGGCCGTCTCCTTCGTCAGTTTTTTGGTGTTGAGGAACCGGTTGAGGATTTTGATCTTCTTGCGGTTTCCAAGATCGATATCATCCAGATGCGTCTGCTTTTTGGCCAGGAATCCTTCGACGCCGCCTTTTGCCATACCGATGACGCCGACATTGGCCACGTCGCCCTCAATCAGGGCGTTGGTTGCCTGCGTGGTGCTGTGTGCCACAAAAATAACATCTTCGGCACGGATATGATTCTCTTTCAGACAGTTTACAAAAGATTTTACGACGCCTGCGGCAACGCCCCGCGGGTCGTCATGCGTTGTTTTGACCGATGATTTTCCGATAATTTCATGTGTCAGGTTGTCGATGGCAACGGCTTTCGTATACGTGCCGCCCACATCGATCCCCATTCTTACGGCTCTTGCCACGAATCATCCCATCCCTTTCACTCCGGGTTTTTCTATGAACGGGGGCAGGTTCAGGAAATCCCGAAAACGCATGGATTCCTGCCCGCCCCACAGCCTGCCGTGCCAGCGCCACACCCCGGAAGCAAACCAATTTTTCCCCCAAAAGCTCCGGCGCAAACCGGCGAATCAGTGAACCAGCCCGCCGTACAGGAAGTAAATCGAAATACAGAGAATCGCGCCCACAATCCAGCCGGTCGGGATGGACATCTTCATGTAATCCCTCGGGCGGACTTTCGTATAGCCGAAGCCCCAAGCGACCCAGGACTGCGTAATATCCAGATGCTCCGGGGCGATGGTGGTGACGGCAAACAGAGGATACAGGAACTGGATCGGCCAGTCTGCAATGGAGACGACCAGAGCAAGCAGAGCCGCGCCGCAGCCGACGAGGTTCATCGGGCCGCGGAAAAAGCCCAGAGGAGTCAGGACGGCAAAAACCACGCAGAGCATCAGCGCGGAAGTCGGAATCACCCCGCCGAGCAGCGTCTTAAAGTACGGGACCGCAAGGACGGCCGCGTTGTTGAACATGGACAGCGTAAGCAGGAAGCCGATCATCGGGGCCACGTCGACGGCGCCGTCGGCAAACTGTTTGGCAAGCATGCGGCAGACCGGCGTGAACCCGCCCTTCAGCTTTCTGCAGGTCAGCAGAGCGTACGCGGAAGCGATGAGGAACGCCAGAATGATCGGAACGTTCAGGACGATCACCAGCAAAACCGGCAGGATGACGGAAACCCACGAAATTGCCGGCGCGTTTTCCATGTTTTTGCCGCTGCCGCTTTCATTCTGGAACTCGTTGACGGAAGCGGCCCAGGCGTAAGAGGTCTTCCTCCTGCCGACGGCAAGGTTGGCGACAATCATCACGACGACCAGCGCCACGACCATGGCGATGATGCCGAACTGAAAATAGTTGTTATATGTATAGCTCTCATACGCCTTGTTCGCGGTTACCAGCATCGCCTGATACTGCTTGAAGTTGACGATGTTCGCAAAAATGCCCGCCATGATGGAGCCCATGAAGGCGAACATGGCGATCGGCGAAGGAATCCCCAGCGAAAGCAGAATGGGGAGAACGATGACGGCGATGGAGATAACCGGGCCGATGCCGGTCATGGACGTGAAGATGACCGCCGTAATGATGCAGAGCAGCGTCATGGTAATGCGCGGCTTATCCCCGCCCAGTTCCACAACCTTCCGAATCAGCGTGGCCGCAATGCCGGTATCCATCAGGACGCGGCCGAAGAAAGCGCCGAAGAAAATGTTGACCAGGATCGACTTGCCATAGGCTTCCGGCCCGGCCTGGAAAACGTTGGCCAAAATATCGATGACGGTTTTGCCCTTCATGGCGTCATTGGGCGAGAGGGCATTGCCGATCAGGGCAAGCACCACCCACAGAACCGCCATCAGGAGGAAACCGACCATCAGGTTATGGCCCTTAACGCAGTACCAGATCATGCCGAAGAAAGAAAGGATCATCAGAATGCCAATGATCATGTTTACCATAACGCACCCTCCAATTGTAGCTTTTTGGAATGACTGTGCACAGCAGGCTTAAAACTAACATGTCAGCTTTATATGAAAGATTATCATTTATATTGTGGTTTGTCAAGTAAATTTTGGATAAAATAATGGACCATCTTTTTAGCAATCTGCATGGAAAATAAATGCTGACATGTCACTGAGAAATTCAGCTCCCAGCGAACTTGTCCGGGGAGACTGCGCGCAAGCCGGCAACAGATTGTATGGAATCCATAAAAAAAGCGGCAATATCTTGGCGATATTTAGGATGGAAATATTGATATATTACATGTAACATATTACTTGAATCGACCAACATAAAATATGTCTTTTATCTCTTTTCGGGCCAAATCCCCGCCCCCCGGCGAAGCGTCCCGGTTTCCGCACGGCGGCTGCCGGGAATTCACGGCGGGCAAAACAATATGGAAGGGTGTGCTGAAAAATGGAGTTTATGGGCCAGAGCTTTCTTCTGCACAGTGAAACCGCAAAACGGTTGTTCGAGCTTTGCCGTTCGGAACCGATTTTTGACTTTCACTGCCACCTTTCGCCGAAGGAAATCTATGAGGACAAACCTTTCGACAACCTGGCGGTGCTGTGGCTGGGCGGCGACCATTACAAATGGCGGGTGATGCGCGCTTTCGGCACGGAAGAACGGTTCATAACCGGGGACGCTTCCGATTATGAAAAATTCCGGGCGTGGGCCCGCGTCCTGCCGTACTGCATCGGCAATCCCCTCTACCACTGGACGCACCTGGAGCTGCAGCGCTATTTCGGCATCACCGAGCCGCTGTCCCCCAAAACGGCGGATAAAATCTGGGAAAACGCCAACCGGCAGATTGCCAGCCCCGGTTTTACGCCGCGCACGATCATCCGCAAATCGAACGTAGCGGCTCTGTGCACGACCGACGACCCGGTGGACAGCCTGGAGTACCACCGGAAGCTCGCCGAGGACCCGGGCTTTCCGGTCAAGGTGCTCCCCGCTTTCCGGCCGGATATGGCGTTTACGCCCGGCGCGCCCGGTTTCACGGACTGGCTCCGCAGGCTGGCCGATGCGTCCGCCACCGCCGTCGATACGTTCCGCGGCCTTCGGGAAGCCCTTTCCAGTCGGATCGGCTTTTTCGCCCGGATGGGCTGCGTGGCCAGCGACCATTCCTTTGCCAGCGTGCCGTTCCGCCCCGCCGCCGACGGAGAGCTGGAACGAATCTACGCCAAGGCGTACGGCGGCGGGAAGCTGGACGCCTGCGAGCTGGAAAAATACCAGACCGCCCTGCTGACGTATCTCGCCGGGGAGTACAGCCGGCACAACATCGTGATGGAGCTGCACATCGGAGCGCTGCGCAACAACAGCGAAAAGATGCTCCGGGAGATCGGCCCGAACACTGGTTACGACTCTATGGACGACCGGCCGGTCGCCGAGCCGCTCGGCCGGTTTCTCAGCAGTCTGGAGACGGCGGGGACCCTGCCGAAAACCGTATTCTATACGCTCAACCGCAAGGACAACGACCCCGTCGTCACCATGGCCGGCAACTTTCAATCATCCCGGACGAACATGCAGTTCGGTTCGGCATGGTGGTTCAACGACCACATCGACGGCATGCGCAGGCAGCTGCGCGACCTCGCAAACAACGGCGTGCTGGGCAACTTCATCGGCATGGTGACCGACAGCCGCAGCTTTCTCTCCTACCCGCGCCACGAATACTTCCGCCGCATCCTCTGCGACCTGCTGGGCGGATTTGTGGAGCGCGGGGAGTACCCGGCCGACTTTGACACGCTTTCCGAGATCGTGCGGGGAATATCCGGCCGGAACGCCCTGCGGTACTTCGGCGTATCCCTCTGATTCCCGGCAGGGCGGAAACCGGAGAAGGAGAAGCAGAACCAAAATCTTATCGGATATTTCATCCTACGATCGTACGGCTATTTTTCATCCTACGATCGTACGGCTATTTTAGAAAGGAACGATTTTTAATGGACATGACCATGCGCTGGTTCGGAACCGGCTACGATTCCGTAACCCTTCAGCAGATCCGGCAGGTGCCGGGCGTAACAGGCGTTATCACCACGCTGTACGGCACAAAGCCAGGGGAAGCGTGGAAGCGGGAAGACATCCACGCCCTGAAAGCGGAAGTGGAAGCCGCGGGCCTCACCATCAAGGGGATCGAGAGCGTCAACATCCACGACGCCATCAAGGCCGGCACGCCGGACCGCGACAAATACATCCGCAACTACATCGCCACGCTGGAAAACCTGGGCCTTGAGGGAATCGACATGGTGTGCTATAATTTTATGCCCGTATTCGACTGGACCCGCTCGGATCTCGCCAAACCCAGGCCCGACGGCTCCACGGTGCTGGCCTACGACGACGCGGTCATCTCAAAGATCAAGCCGGACGAGATTTTCGATTCCATGGAAAAAAAGTCGAACGGCTTTGTCCTCCCCGGCTGGGAACCGGAACGCATGGCGACCATCAGGCATCTTTTCGCCGTTTACCAGGATGTGGACAACGAAAAGCTCTTCCGGAACCTGCAGTATTTTCTGGAAGCCATTATGCCCACCTGCGAGAAATACGGAATCAAAATGGCGATCCACCCGGACGACCCGGCATGGCCGGTTTTCGGCCTTCCCCGCATCATCACGAACAAGGAGAACATCCTGCGGATGCTGAAGGCCGTCGACAGCCCGTATAACGGCGTGACGCTCTGCACCGGTTCGCTCGGCTCCAACCCGGACAACGACCTTGTGGACATTATCCACGCCGTGAAGGGGCGCATCCATTTCGCGCATGTGCGTAACCTGCAGTACAATTCTCACGGCAATTTTCAGGAGGCGGCGCATCTTTCGCGGGACGGTTCCCTGGACATGTTCGCCATTCTGAAAGCGTTGTACGACGACGGGTTCGACGGCCCGATCCGTCCCGACCACGGCCGCGCCATCTGGGGCGAAAAAGCCATGCCCGGCTACGGCCTGTACGACCGCGCGCTGGGGGCCGCCTACCTCAACGGCATCTGGGAAAGCCTTGAAAAAACCTACCCAAGGAAATAAGCCCCGCCCGCAGCGTCTATGGGCGGTGAAAAGGAGAATCCAAGCTTGCAACAGAAAACGACAGCAGCACCGCCCGAAACCATCCCTTCCGGTGAAAATGGGCAGACTCCATATTCCATCCTGCGGAAAGACATCGTCGAGCTTCGCCTGAAGCCCGGAACCATCGTGAGCATCCGCGACCTCTGCGCGCACTTTCACATCAGCCGCTCGCCGATGCGCGACGCGCTGATCCGTCTCGAAGAAGAGGGCCTTGTGGGTCTTCTCCCCCAGCGCGGGATCATGATCTCCAGAATCGACATCCGCCGCGTGGAAGAAGAACGCTTCCTGCGCATTTCCGTCGAGCGGAACGTCATGCGGCTGTTCATGAAACAGCACGCGCCCGAGGACATGGTGTTCCTGGAGGCTTCCATCGTCAAGCAGAAGCGTCTCATGCAGACAAGGGATTACCGCTCCATGATCGCGCTGGACGATGAATTTCACCGCTACTTCTACAAAGTGACGGGAAAGATGTTCTGCGCGGACGCCATCTGGAAGGCGTCCGGGCATTACAGCCGCCTCCGCCTTCTGACCTGCGTGAGTCAGGACATCTCCCAGGAAGTGACCAACCAGCACAGCGAGCTGGTCGAAGCTGTCAACGCCGGCGACACGGACCGGATGCTCGCCGTTTTCGACTGCCATCTCGGTCGGCTGGACGAAGAGGTCAAGGGATTCAGCGCCAAATATCCCGACCTTTTCCTTCAGAAGAAACCGGCGGACCGGGAAAACGATCTGCTGAAAAATGATTTTCTGAAAACATTGAAAGGTTAAACAAACCATCCAGAAACGGGCGGCTCCCGAAGGAAAACGCCCGCCGTTCTTCAAGGAGGTAATCGTATGCATCTGACCGATCAGGATCTTTCAAACCCTTCCGTATGGCAGAAAGCCGGAATCCGTCTTCCGGAGTATGACCGCGCCGCCATGATCCGGCAAACAAAACAAACGCCCGCCTGGGTCCATTTCGGAGCCGGCAACATTTTCCGCGCCTTCCCGGCCTCGCTTCAGCAAAAGCTGCTGGAACAAGGCAAAGCGCACACCGGCATCATCGTCGCGGAAGGCTATGATTACGAGATTGTCGAACGAGCTTACCGCCCGCACGACAACCTCAGCCTGCTTGTGACCCTGAAAGCCGACGGGTCGATCGGCAAAACCGTCATCGGCAGCATCGCCGAATCGCTGAAAGCCGACAGCGCCGACAAAACGGACTTCCCGCGCCTGCGCGAAATCTTCCGGGCGCCGGGCCTGCAGATGGCGAGCTTCACCATCACGGAAAAAGGCTACTCGCTGACCCGCGGCGACGGCGGCACGGCGCCGGACGTGGAGCGCGATTTTGCGCAGGGCCCCGCAAAGCCCAAGAGCTACATGGGGAAAATCGTCTCCCTGGTCTATGAGCGCTATGCGCACGGAGCCTCTCCGCTTGCGCTGGTCAGCCTGGACAACTGCTCCCACAACGGCACCAAGCTCCGGAACGCGGTGCTGGCCTTCGCGGAACAATGGGTCAAAAACGGCCTGACGGACAGCGGTTTTCTCCGTTACCTCAAAGACCCGGCGAAGATTTCCTTCCCCTGGAGCATGATCGACAAGATCACGCCGCGCCCGGACGCCGGCGTCAAAGCCATGCTGGAGCAGGCCGGCTTTGAAGACACCGGAATTCTGGTCACCCATAAGAACACTTACGTGGCGCCGTTCGTCAACTCCGAACAGGCGCAGTACCTCGTGATTGAGGACCACTTTCCCAATGGGCGCCCGCCGCTCGACCAGGCGGGCGCGATCTTCACCGACCGCGGAACGGTGGACAAGGTGGAGAAAATGAAAGTGTGCACCTGCCTGAACCCGCTGCACACCGCCCTCGCCGTATTCGGCTGCCTGCTGGGCTACAAAAAAATCAGCGACGAAATGAAGGACGCCGACCTCGTCCGGCTGGTCAAGGGCATCGGCTACCGGGAAGGCCTGCCCGTTGTGGTGGACCCCGGCATTCTTTCGCCCAAAGCGTTTCTGGACGAGGTGCTGCAGGTGCGGATTCCCAATCCGTTCATGCCGGACACCCCGCAGCGGATCGCCACCGACACTTCCCAGAAGCTGCCCATCCGCTTCGGCGAGACCATTAAAGCGTACCTGGCGGACGGCAGTCTGCAAATCGGCCGGCTCAAGCTGATCCCGCTGGTTCTGGCGGGGTGGTGCCGGTACCTGCTCGGCATCGACGACGGAGGAACGGCTTTTCCGGTAAGCCCGGACCCGATGTATCCCACGCTGAAAAAACAGCTTGGAGATCTGCGCCCGGGCGACGCAGGGCCGTTCCACAAGGTTCTGCAGCCCATTCTGTCCAACAGCGCCATTTTCGCCGTCGACCTTTACCAGGCCGGCCTCGGGGAAACGGTGGAAAAGGACTTTGCCGAGCTGATGGCTGGAAAAGGCGCCGTCCGCGCAACGCTCCGCCGCCATCTGGCGGAATCCTGAAAATTCTTTCTCATATCCGGCAACAGCATCCAAAATCTGTCCCGAAAGACAAAAAGTGCCCGGTGCTTTGCAGCACCGGGCACTAAATTTCGTTATTTCTTCTTTTTAAAGCTGTCTTTCAGCGAAACGGAGCGGTTGAACACCGGATGTTCCGGCGAGCTGTCCTCGCGGTCGGCACAGAAATAGCCCTGCCGAAGAAACTGGAACGACTCGCCCTTCCCCGCCCGGACAAGCCACGGTTCCACTTTGCACCCCTTGAGGACTTTCAGGGAATCCGGATTCAATTCGTCAATGTAATTCCCCTCTTCCGGATTGGGGACGGTAAACAGGCTGTCGTACAGACGGACCTCCGCGTCGGCCGCAGTCTTGGCGTCCACCCAGTGGATGGTGCTTTTCACCCTGCGGCCGTCCGGCGCGTTGCCGCCGCGGGTCTGCGGGTCGTATTCCGCATAGACGACGGCCACGTTGCCGTCCCCGTCCTTTTCACAGCCGGTGCAGCGAACGAGGTAGGCCGTTTTCAGGCGAACCTCGTTGCCGGGGAACAGGCGGAAGTATTTCTTCGCGGGGATTTCCATGAAGTCTTCGCGCTCGATCCACAGCTCGCGGGAAAAGCTGACGGGGCGGGTGCCGGCTTCCGGCTTCTCCGGGTTGTTTTCCACCTCGAAGGTTTCGGTCCTGCCTTCGGGGTAATTGGTCAGGATCAGTTTGACCGGGTTGAGGACCGCCATAGCGCGGCGCGCATTTTCGTTCAGGTCCTCGCGCAGGCAGTGCTCCAGAAAGGCGTAGTCCACGGTGCTGCTGACTTTCGCCACGCCGATGCGCTCGCAGAAATTGCGGATGGACGCCGGCGTGTACCCGCGGCGGCGCAGGCCGCACAGGGTGGGCATGCGGGGGTCGTCCCAGCCGGAAACACAGCCGTTTTCCACCAGCGTGCGCAGCTTGCGCTTGCTCATAACGGTGTTGTTGATGCCGAGGCGGGCGAATTCAATCTGCCTCGGTTTTGCAGACAGGTCGACATGCTCGATGACCCAGTCGTACAGCGGGCGGTGGTCTTCAAATTCCAGCGTGCAGAGCGAATGGGTGATGCCCTCGATGGCGTCTTCGATCGGATGCGCAAAATCGTACATCGGGTAGATGCACCATTTTGTCCCCGTGCGGTGGTGGGGCATGTGGTTGATGCGGTAAAGGACCGGGTCGCGCAGGTTGAAGTTGCCGGAAGCGAGGTCGATTTTTGCGCGGAGGGTCATGCGCCCGTCCTCAAACTCCCCGGCCCGCATGCGCCGGAACAGGCCGAGGCTTTCGGCCGCCGGGCGGTCGCGGTACGGGCTTTTCGCCGGATGCGTCAGGTCGCCGCGGTACTCGCGCATCTGCTCGGGCTGAAGCTCGCACACATAGGCGAGGCCGCGCCGGATCAGGTCCTCCGCCAACTCATACATTTTCGGGAAATAATCGGAAGCGTAATGGAACCGGTCGCCCCACGAAAAGCCGAGCCAGCGGATGTCTTCCTGGATGGCGCCGACGTATTCCTCGTCCTCTTTGGTCGGGTTCGTGTCGTCCATACGCAGGTTGCACAGGCCGCCGAATTTTTCCGCCGCGCCGAAATCCACGCAGATGGCCTTTGCGTGGCCGATGTGCAGGTAGCCGTTCGGCTCCGGCGGAAAACGGGTATGGACCCGCTTTCCCTCGAACCGCCCGCCGGGGGCGATGTCCTCTTCAATATAAGTATGGATAAAATTCCCGGAGTTTTCCGTCTCCTCCGGATTTTTTGCCGTTTCGCTCATGCTTCAGGCTCCTCACGCGTTCAATTTTTCCAGCCCCAGGCGCAGGCGCCTCAGGGACTCGTCTTTTCCGAGGATGCAGAGGATTTCAAAGGCGCCGCCGGGCGTCACTTTCTGCCCGGCCGCGGCGATCCGGACCGGCCACAGCAGCGTGCCGTTCTTGACGCCAAGCCGCGGAACAAGCTTCATCATGGAATCGTGGATCGCGCCGAGCGTCCACTCCGGCAGCCCTTCCAGAACTGGAACGGCGGCTTTGAGCATCTCCGCGGAATTTTCGAGGTTCGTTTTGCTTTTTTTGCTGACGAAAAGATCCGCCGGATAATCGGGCAGCTCCTTCAAAAACGCGAGCATGTCCGGTATCTCGGTAAACTTGGAAACGCGCGGCTGAAGGATCGCGGCCAGCACGTCCCACGGCCGGTTTCCGGCCGGGAAAACCCTCCGGAAATACGGCATGGCGCGGCGGATGAATTCATCCTGCGGCATGGCGCGGATATATTCGCCGTTGAACCAGAGAAGCTTGTCATAGTCGAACACCGCGGGCGATTTGCTGATCCCGTCGATGGAAAAGTTCTCGACCAGCTCCGGGAGCGTGAAAATCTCGCGGTTGTCCTTCGGGCACCATCCCAGAAGCGCTATGTAGTTCACAATCACTTCCGGCAGGTAGCCGTCCGCCACAAGATCGGAAAAGCCGGTGGAACCGTGGCGCTTCGAGAGCTTGGAAACGGAACCGTCCGGGTTTTTGCCCATGATGAGCGGCAGGTGCACATAGGTGGGGACGTCCCACCCGAACGCCTCGTAAAGCAGCTTGTATTTCGGCGTGGATGTGAGGTACTCGCAGCCGCGCACCACATGGGTGATCTTCATCAGATGATCGTCGATGACGTTTGCAAAATTATAGGTCGGGTAACCGTCCGATTTCAAAAGGATCTGGTCTTCCAGCTCCTTGTTATCGATAGTGATGGGTCCGTAGACGGCGTCGTCGAAGGTTGTGGAGCCTTCCGTCGGCATTTTCTGGCGGATGACATGGGGAGTCCCGGCCGCGAGAAGGCAGTCAACCTCTTCCTTCGGCAGGTTCCGGCAGTGACGGTCGTACCCGCCGCCGTTCTCCCCTTTACCCGCATGCAGGGCGTCCAGGCGCTCCTTGGTGCAGAAACAGCAGTAGGCTTTCCCTTCCCGCACGAGCTGCTCCGCATACTGCCGGTAAAGCCCCTTGCGCTCGCTCTGGACATACGGGCCGTATACGCCTCCGACGTCCGGCCCTTCGTCGTGCTGCAAACCGACCTGCCGGAGCGTGTCGTAGATAACGTCCACAGCACCATCCACATAACGCTCCCGGTCGGTATCCTCAATCCGGAGGATGAAGTCCCCCCCGTTCGATTTCGCGATCAGATATTCAAACAAAGCCGTCCGCAGGTTGCCCACGTGCATAAAGCCCGTCGGGCTGGGCGCAAACCTTGTCCTGACTTTTTGCGGCATGAATACCCCTCCTGAAATTTTTTCCTCTCGATGGCCGGCCGACCTGGCCGGGCACATAGAATTATACCAAATTCCGGTGGGATAATCAATCGCCCGTTTTTTGCGGCCGGGAAAGATATTCTTCCAGGCAAAGCCCGGACTGTTTCATCGCTTTCGCGTTTTCCGCGCCGACGTAGCGGTAATGCCACGGTTCGTACTTGATCTTCGTGATGGACTGCTTGTCCTTCGGGTAGCGGAGAATGAATCCGTAATCCTGCGCGTTCCGGGTCAGCCAGCGGAATGCGTCCGTCTGGTCGAAGCCGTCCTTCACGCCGTTCAGGTCGAGGGCAAGCCCGGTCGCGTGTTCGCTGTAGCCGGGCTTTGCAACCGATTTTTCCGCCGACGCCAGCGCTTCCGCATAGGTCGGGCAGGTTTTGGAGTAATTCTCGATTTCCTCCTGGAAGAGCTCCCCCTGCCTCTCGGTGCTCCGGTACGCGGATGAAATCCAGAGCGACACGCCGTCTTTCCGCGCCGCCGCCTTCATGCTCTCGAACGGCTTCACCACGGAAGAATCCATCTGGAACCCAAGCTCCGTGACCAGGTTCGGCCGATACCAGACCGGAAGCCGGTTGTACGGATTCACCAGAACCAGTTCCCGGTTTTGAGCGGAAGCCGCGGCGGTCTTCTGCACTTTGGATGACGCCGCGGGCGCGGAAGAGGACCGGGCGGAGCTTGCCGGGGAAGGCGCCGCCTGCGCATTCCGGGCCGCGCCGGCCGAACGCACGCCCAGATCGTACGCGGCCAGAAAAAGATAGGTGCACGCCGCGGCGCACCCGGCCATGAAAAGCACCGCCGCGAGAGCATACAGAAATTTCCGGAACCTCCGCCTTTGCATTTTCTCTCCCCCTATCCGGATTCAAAAGATAGTATAGGGAGATTTCCGGGTTTCATTCGCCCCGCAGAGCGGAAGATTTACCGGGAACGATCCGTGACGGACGGTTTTCCCGGGAAAACGGCGCCCGACGCGGCCTCAGCCGAGGCTGACCGCCGTGCCCGACGCGTTGACCATCAGCATCCCGTTATTGGCGCCTAAGACCTCGTAGTCCAGCTTCACGCCCACAACCGCGTCGGCCCCCAGGCCTGCCGCGCGCTGCTCCATCTCGCGGATCGCGCTTGCCCTCGCCTGGATCAGTTCGTCTTCGTACGATTCGGAACGCCCGCCGAAAAAGTTCGTCAGCCCGGCCGCGAAATCCCGGACAAAATTGACGCCGACGATGACTTCGCCGCAGACGATCCCGCAGTAGCGGGTGATGGTTTTTCCCTCAATGGACGGCGTGGTGGTGCTAATCATGGTTCCAGCTCCATTCTTTTTTTCTTAATTATACCGCCCGTTTTTACAAAAACAAGAGAACCGGAACGAATGAAAAAAATTCCATTGTTCCGAATCTTCCGTTTGTCTTGAAAAGAGGCGGCGGCTGTCCTATGATAATAAAATAGTGTTTTGATGCAAAAAATAAAGTCCGGGGGTGAATCCATGGGAATCTTCGACATCATGGGGCCGGTCATGGTCGGGCCATCCAGCTCCCACACCGCGGGCGCGGCGCGCATCGGCTACCTGACGCGGAAGCTGCTGGGGGAAAAGCCGGTCCGCGCGGAGCTGCTTCTCCACGGCTCCTTCGCCGCGACGGGGAGAGGCCACGGAACCGACCGGGCGCTCGTCGCCGGCCTGCTCGGCATGAAGCCGGACGACGAACGGATCCCGTTCAGTTTTGAGCTTGCCGAAAAAGAAAGCCTTTCCGTAAAAGTCGGGACCGTCGTGCTCCGGAACGTCCACCCGAACACCGTCCTGCTCCGGGTACAGGGGGCGGGCGGAAGGAAACTGGAAGTGGAAGCGTCCTCGCTCGGCGGGGGCAGAATCAAAATCTGCCGGCTCGACGGAATCGAGACCAATTTTTCCGGCGACTGCCCGACCCTCGTGGTGCACAACATGGACCAGCCCGGGCATGTGGCGGAGGTCACCGGCCTTCTAGCCCGGTACAAGGTGAACATCGCGACCATGCAGCTTTACCGCGACGTCCGCGGCGGATACGCCGTTATGGTTCTGGAGTGCGACCAGCCCATCCCCGCGGCCCCGCTGGAGTCGCTTTCCAAAACGGAGGGAATTCTGAAAATCACCTACCTGAACGTCGACGGCGCCGAATAACGGAACCGGCTGGGACAAAGGAGAATCTTCATGGCTTTTTCTTCGGTTGCGGGTTTGCTGAACACCGCAAAAGCAAAAAATCTCCCGCTTTGGGAGACAATTTTGGAAGACGACCGGCAGGGGCGCGGCACCAGCCGCGAAAGCTCATTAAAACAAATGGCGGCCCTGTGGGGCGCCATGAAATCCGCCAGCAAAAATTACAGCCCCGGGGCGCGCTCAGCCAGCGGGCTGGTCGGCGGGGACGGGGCAAAAATGCAGGCTTTTGCGAAAAGCGGCGCTTCCATCGGAGGCCCGTTTTTCGACCGGGTCGCGGCGGAAGCCCTGCGCATGGGCGAAAGCAACGCGTGCATGAAGCGGATCGTCGCCGCGCCGACCGCCGGGTCCTGCGGCGTTCTTCCGGCCGTGCTGATCCCCCTCGCGGAACGCGACGGCATTGGCGACGAGGCGGTGGTCCGGGCCTTGTTCGTCGCGGCCGGCTTCGGACAGGTGATCGCCGCGCGGGCTTCCATTTCCGGCGCGGAAGACGGGTGCCAGGCGGAAATCGGCGCCGCTTCCGCCATGGCGGCCGCGGCGCTGGTCAGCCTGAAAAAGGGCGCTCCGGAAATGTGCGCCAACGCGTGCGCCATGGCCCTCATGAACCTGCTGGGTCTGGTCTGCGACCCGGTCGCCGGGCTGGTGGAAATCCCCTGCGTCAAGCGGAACGTCGTTGGCGCGGCGAACGCGGTCGGCTGCGCCGATATGGCGCTGGCCGGAATCGGCAGCCGAATCCCCCCGGACGAAGTGATCGACGCCATGCGTTCCGTGGGCGATATGCTGCCGTGCGCCCTGCGCGAAACCGGGCAGGGCGGACTTGCGGCGACCCCTTCGGGGATCGCCGCCGCGGGAAAGCTCCGCAAATGACGAAGCCGGCCGTTTACTCGGCCGCTTTTTTGTGACGCGGGTTTTTCTTCACAACCGCGACGCCCTCGTAAATCGCGGTAAGAATATCGACCTCGAACTGGCTGGACATGGTGTTGACCTTGGCGAACGCCCTGCCCTTTTCCGTGCTGACATATTTGGGCGCAAGCCGGTTCAGAGCGTAGGAAATGATGTCCTCGCGGCACTGATCACACTTGCAGCAGTCGAGATTGTCGATGATCTCGTCAAGTTTCTGCGTGACATAGTCTTCCATGACATTCTGGAATTTCATAGCGCAACCCGCCTTCCTCAAGATTCTGGGAACCGCTTCAGGTTCAATATACCATTGATTGTCTGAAATGTAAATAAAAATCCGGCGGATTTTCGGACCGCCCGGTCGGCGGGGCGCTGCGGGAAGACGCCGGACGGCCCCGTTTGCCGCGCGGCCCTGCGCCCGACGGGCGCGGGGCTGTTTTTTAAGATTGAATCGGGCGCGGCGATATGGTATAATGCAATATGACATAACGCCGGAATCAGAAAGTACCAAATGCGGCATGTGGAAACCGCTTTGTAATATTTGAGGGAGTGCTGACAAGTGATTAAGGGAACCGACCTGAAAAAAGCGATTATTTCGGGCGCCAACAATATCCTGAAGTATAAATCCTCGGTCGACGAGCTGAACATCTTCCCCGTTCCGGACGGGGATACCGGAACGAATATGTCCATGACCATCGGTTCCGCCGTGCGGGAACTGGAAAAAAGCGATTCCCAGTCCGCCGCCGAAATTGCCCGTCTCGCGGCGGGCGCCATGCTGCGCGGGGCGCGGGGCAACTCCGGTGTGATCCTGTCCATCCTGTTCCGCGGTTTTTCCAAAGGGCTGGAAGGCAAAGATTCCGCGGAAGGCACGGACCTGGTCAGCGCCCTCGGCCTCGGCGTGGAAGACGCCTACAAAGCGGTGATGAAACCCACCGAGGGAACCATCCTGACCGTTTCCCGCGTGGGCTGCGAGACCGGGAAGGCGGCCGCGGAAAAGGGCGGAGACCTTGTCGCCGTATGGGAAGCCGTCTGCAGCGGCGCCGAAGAGGCCCTGAAGCAGACGCCGGAGCTGCTTCCCGTCCTGAAGCGCGCCGGCGTCATCGACGCGGGCGGCAAAGGGCTCTGCCTGATTTTCGAGGGGATGCTCAGCGTTTTCCGGGACGGCGTGATGATCCAGCAGGACGTTCCCGCCGGGACGGACCTGAAAGACGATTTTTTCCGCAATGCCGCCGCGGAATTCGACCAGGAAATCCACTTCACCTACTGCACGGAATTCATCGTGGGCCGTGACCCGGCCTGCACCAAGGACCCCGCCGAACTGCGCGCTTTCCTGGAAACGATGGGCGACTGTGTGCTGGTGGTGAACGACGACGAGATCATCAAGGTTCACGTCCACACCGAAGACCCGGGCAACGCGCTCGAAGCCGGCCTGGCGTTCGGCCAGCTGCTGACCGTAAAGATTGACAACATGAAGGAGCAGCACCGAAAGAATTCCGAAAAAGAGCAGAAGGAAAACGCGGGGAAAAAAACGGAATCCGCACCGGCCGACCCGGTCAATGAAGTCGGCTTTGCCGCCGTCGCGGCCGGGGACGGCTTGAAAACCCTTTTTACCGACCTCGGATGCGGACAGGTCGTCAGCGGGGGGCAGTCCATGAACCCCAGCACGGAACAGCTTGCCGCGGCGGTCCGGGCCACCCCGGCGAAAACCGTCCTGGTCCTTCCCAACAACAAGAATATCATCCTTGCGGCGGAGCAGGTCATTCCCCTTGTGACGGACCGCAAGGTTATTGTGCTGCCCACGCGCACCATCCCGCAGGGGCTTTCCGCCCTGCTCGCCTACAATCCGGACCTTTCGCCCGAAGAAAACACCGAGCCTATGATGAAAGCGGCGTCCGCCGTAAGCACCGGGACGGTAACCTATGCCGCACGGGATTCCGAATTCAGCGGGCACAAAATCCGTAAAGACGATACCATGGGCCTCGTGAACGGGAAGCTGGAGTTTGTCGACCACAACCGCGACATTGTCCGCGTCTGCACCCGATTGGTGCGTTCCATGGCCGGCCGCGGCACATCTTTCGTCACGCTGATTTACGGCAACGGCATTTCGGAAGAAACGGCGACCGACGCCTACAACCAGATCAAATCCAAAATTTCCGGCGACATCGAAGTCACGCTGGTAAACGGCGGACAGCCGGTTTATTACTTCATCGTGTCCGTAGAATGAACGTTCCGCACGATTGGCAGGTGGAATCTTCATGGCCAGTCTTTACCGGCAAAGCATCCGCACTTTAAAGGGCGTCGGCGAAAGGCGCGCCGGGCTTTTCCAGAAGCTCGGCGCGCCGACCGTCGGCGCCCTGCTCCGTTTGTACCCGCGCGCGTATGAGGACCTCAGCCATCCCTGTGCCGTGCGCAGTGCTCCCGCCGACGTTCCCTGCGCCGTACGGGCGCGCGTTACCGAAAACCCGAAGAGTACGCGCATCCGGAACGGAATGACGCTCTACAAGGCGAAGGCATTTGACGGGGAAGACGAATTTGCCCTTACTTTTTTCAACAATCCTTATGTCACCAACCTTCTGAAGGAGGGCCGGACCTATCTGTTTTACGGAAAGGTCACGGCCAATTTCCTGAAGCGCGAAATGACCGCGCCGGAATTCTTTCCGGCGGATTCCTGTCCCGCCGTCCGGCCCGTTTACCGCCGTACCCAGGGGCTGAGCAACCGCATCATCGAAAACGCCGTCCGGGAAGCCCTGAAGCTCCTGCCGGAAACGGTGCGCGACCCCATTCCCCCATCCCTGCGAAGGGAACATTCCCTTTGCGGGCTCCGTTACGCCATGGAAAACATCCATTTTCCGGCAGACCCCGAAGCGGCGGCGGCCGCACGCAGGCGGCTGATCTTCGAGGAGTTTCTGGTTTTGCAGCTCGGCTTGTCCCGCAGGAAGGGAAAAGGCCGGGCAGAAAACCGTTTCCGCCTGCAAAGGGACTACTCCCGTGAATTTTTTTCCCTGCTGCCCTACACGCCGACCGGCGCCCAGAAACGCGCCGTGCGGGAAGCCATGGCGGACATGATGGGAGACCGGACCATGAACCGCCTCGTCCAGGGGGACGTCGGTTCCGGAAAAACCGCCGTGGCGGCGGCGCTGTGCTACTCCGCCGTGAAAAACGGTCTGCAGGCGGCCCTGATGGTCCCCACGGAGATTCTGGCCCGTCAGCACTACCGTTCCCTGTCGGCCGTTCTGGAACCCGCGGGTATTTCCACGGCCCTGCTGACGGCCTCGGTCCCGGCCGCGCAGAAAAAAGAAATCCTCGCCGGGCTGGCCGTTGGGGAAATCGGGCTGACGATCGGCACGCACGCCCTGCTTTCCAAAGACGTGGTGTTCCAAAAGCTCGGGCTGGTCGTAACCGACGAACAGCACCGTTTCGGCGTCGCGCAGCGGGCAGCGCTTTCCGCAAAAGGCGGAAACCCCCACATGCTGGTGATGAGCGCCACACCCATCCCCCGCACGCTGGCACTGATGATCTACGGCGACCTGGACCTTTCGGTGCTGGACGAGCTTCCGCCCGGGCGGCAGAAAATCAGGACCTACGCGGTCACCTCGGACAAGCGCCCGCGGGCATTCGGCTTCCTGAAAAAAAAGATTGCCGAAGGGGGGCAGTGCTACATCATCTGCCCCATGATCGACGAAGGCCAGAACGACATGGCCAGTGTGGAACAATATGCGGAAAAGCTCCGGACCGAATGGATGCCGGGCTGCCGGATCGCCTGCCTGCACGGGCGCATGAAGCCCAAAGAAAAAGAAGCCGTCATGCGGCGCTTCACGGACGGCGAGATCAGCGTTCTGGTCTCCACGACGGTGGTCGAGGTGGGAGTGGACGTTCCCAACGCCGTCGTCATGCTGATCGAAAATGCCGAGCGGTACGGCCTTTCCCAGCTTCATCAGCTCCGGGGCCGCGTCGGGCGCGGAAAACGCCAATCCTACTGCATCCTGATCTCCGACGCCCAAAACGAGGAGACCGCGGCACGCCTCGGCATCATGTGCCGGACCAACAATGGTTTTGAAATTGCCGAAGCGGACCTGAAGCTCCGCGGGCCCGGCGACTTTTTCGGCAGCCGCCAGCACGGCCTTCCGGCGCTGAAGATTGCGGACATGGCCGCCGACATGGAGTCCCTGAATCAGGCGCAGGGCGCCGCCCGGTCGATTCTTTCCCGTGACCCCGCGCTGGAGCTGCCGGAACACCGCGGCCTCCGTGCCGAAGTACGGCAGCTCTTTTCGCATATGGAGCTGTCGTGAGGCTCCGGAAAGCCCGGTTTTTCCAACCGGCACATTTACCACGGCACCAGCATGCGTGATCGGACAAATACCAGAGGTTCCGGCTTTTCCTTGTCTACGAAGCGGAAGAGCGATCATATACTGGATATTGGATCGCACAAACAGGATCCACATCAAAGAACTCGATAGGAGAATCAATCATATGCCAGTAACAGCAGTACTGAACGTAGCAACCACTGCTACGGCAACAAGCACCACTACGGCGACGGTAATCCCTTCCCCCGTTCCGGCGTCACTGATCGGCTCACCCACATGCGTCGTGTTCGGAATCACGACGGACCCTGCAAACGCAAAGGCCCGGTTCAGCTATTTGGTGTACCAGACGTATCAGGCCGCCGACGAAACTACCGGCATCGCGCAGGCTTCGGGAACATCCGCCTGGGTCTCCATCCCCGGCGTATCGCATGATTTTCCCAACGTCAGCGTAAGCGTAACGCCGACGAGTACGATTTCGGGAAACAGTGTCGCTTTCACGCTTGAGGGAACGACAAGCTACACGCAAACGACGCCCGGAATTTATACCGTGGAAACCGTATAACGAACACGGACTTTTTATGAGAAGCGCCGCAGTCTCGGCCGAAGCCGGGGATTGCGGCGCTTCTTTCGATACCGGTTCAGTTTCCGGCGCTGTCGTCACCCACGCGCAGCATCCGGTAACCAACGCCGATATGGGTCTGGATATACCGGGGCCGCGAAGGATCCTTTTCGATTTTCTTCCTCAGCGTTGCCATAAACACGCGCAGCGCGGAAAGGTCGCTGGAATAGCTGCCCCAGATTTCACGCAGGATGAAATTATGGGTCAGGACCTTCCCCACATTTTTCGCCAGAAGACACAGCAGCTTATATTCAATCGGGGTCAGATGGATCTCTTTCCCGTCCAGCCGGACGCTTCCCGCGGCATAGTCGATTTTCAGGCCGCCGTTGACAAAGACCGGGGAATCCCTGCGCAGCTTTCCGCTGTCGTACCGGACGCGGCGGAGGCTGACCCGCAGCCTCGCCAGAAGCTCGTCGACGCTGAACGGTTTCGTCAGGTAGTCGTCCGCTCCGGCGTCCAGCGCGTCAATCTTATCCTTATCCTCGCTGCGGGCGCTGACGACGACAATCGGGGTATTCGACCAGCTCCGCACTTTTCGGATGATGTCGACCCCGTCCATGTCCGGCAGGCCCAGATCCAAAATGATGACATCCGGCCGGCTGGAAACGGCTTCCAGAATGGAAGCCTCGCCCGTCGCCGCCGTATGGTAAAGGTACCCCTGGGTTTCCAGGGTCGTGGTAATCAGATTCCGGATCGCTTTGTCGTCCTCCACGACAAGGATCAACGGTTTATTCATGGACATTCACCTCCGCCGCTTCCAAAGTAAAGCCGAACACGGTGCCCTGCGGTGCATTGTCTTTTACATAGATGGTTCCCCCGTGGGCGCGCAGGATCGACCGGCACAGATAAAGCCCGAGCCCCAGCCCGCGCCGGTCATCCCCTCGCACATTTCCCGCCGTGTAGAACATGTCGAATAATTTGGCCTTGGCCTCGTCGGGGATGCCGGGTCCGTCATCCGCGATCTCCACCCGCACGGCTTTGCCGTCCCTTCGGGCCGTGACGGCGATATGGGAACCCGGCTGGGTATATTTGACCGCATTGTTGACGATGTTAATGATAACCTGAATGATGAGCCTCGAATCCATCTTCGCCATGAGAAGATCGTCGCTGAGAGCCGTCGTAATGTGATGCTGCGCGCTGTTCCGGCTGATATGCCGCAGCGCTTCCGCGATAACGTCGTCCAAAAGCTCCGGCTGGATGTTCAGGCGGATTTTCCCATTCTCAATCCGGGTGATGGACAGCAGATTTTCCACCAGGCTGATGAGCCACATGGAGTCGTCGTAAATATCGGTGTAGATGCTCTGTTTCTGCTCTTCGTCAAGGACGTTGGAATTCTTCATGAGGACGCCGGCGTTGCCGGAAATGCTGGTCAGAGGGGTGCGCAGGTCGTGCGAAATCGCCCGGAGCAGATTGGCGCGGAACCGTTCCTGCTGCATCCGGACGGAAATCTGTTTCTGCTTTTCGCTCAGTCTCTCCTTTTCCAGAGCCAGAGCGCACTCGCCCAGCATGGCAATCGTCAGATTTTTTTCAAACGCGCCGAACGGGGCCCCCCGGTCCATGGCGATTTCCGCCACGGCGAGGACCGCGCCGTTTCCCCGCACGGCCAGGCACAGGCATTTGGCGCCGGAGAGAGTGCCGGTGGTGGCGCCCGCGTGCTTATTGTTTTTATAGACCCATTCGGCCACTGCCCGTTCGTCCGTCCCGAGGTAAGCCCGCGGATCCCGCGCCGAGCCGTTTCCGGGAAAGACCATCGGTTCGGACAGCGTATTCTCCCCCGCAGGATAGAAAATGACGGTGCGATCCAGAAGCTTGACCATTTGCTGCGCCGTTTCCCTCAGAATTTCCGCCGTACCGCGGGCCTGCTGAAGCTTGCGGCTGGTCTCGAGGAGAACCTCGGTGCGGTAAGCCTTCCGCGCCGACTGGCGGGCCTGCTTTTTGATCCGCTTGGTCAGGGCGCTCGTGATGAGGGCCGCAAACAGCATGACCGCAAACGTGACCGGATAGCCCACGGCATACGCCCGAAGCGACAGGCGGGGATAGATGAAAGCAAAATCGAAGATGAGGACGCTCAAAACCGACGACGCCATGCTGTAAACCCAGCTGTTCGTCACCACGGCATCCAGCAGCACGCCGAGAATATACACCATGACGATATTGGACTCGCTGAAGCCCAGGGCGGCAAACCAAAACGCAACCAGTGTGCAGAAGAGCAGGATGCACGCCGATTTTACAACGTCCGCCGGAGACCAGCCTTCCGGCTTTGTGAATTTCGGGACCCTGCCATGCATCGACGACTGCGTATCGGGGATGATATAAATATCGAGGTCGGGTGCCAGCGCGGTCAGCTGGTCGACAAAATTGGACCGAACCAGCATCCGTTTGATATGGCTGGAACGCCCCATCACAATTTTTGAAATGCGGCTGACTTTGGCATACTCCGCAATCTGTTCGGGAATATTCCCGCCGTATACCGTTGCAATCTGGGCGCCGAGCTGTTCGGCCAGCCTAAGGTTTTTCCGCAGGGCGTCCCTGTTTTTCCCTTCCAGCTCGCGCGTTCCCGGGGTTTCCACGAACAGAGCCGTGAAAGCACCGTGAAAGGCCTCCGCCATTCTCGCCGCCGCGCGAACCACCTTCGCGTTGGAAGGGGCCGACGACAGGCAGACCAGAACATGCTCGTTTCCGCCCGGCGGAGCTTTCCGCGCGGTAAACCGGGAAACCCGATTCACCCGGTCCGCAGCGTAGCGCAAAGCGATTTCCCGCAGAGCGGCAAGCTTTTCTTTTTGGAAAAGCGGGCGGAAGGACTGTCTGTCCCGGCCTTCCCGGTCGATTTTCCTCTTTTCCAGCCGCCCGATCAGACGGTCCGGCTCAAGATCCACCAGTTCCACCTGGTCGGCCTGATCGAACACGCTGTCGGGAATGCGTTCCCGCACCGGAACGCCGGTAATGGAAGCGACAATATCGTTCAGGCTTTCGATATGCTGGACATTGACCGTCGCGTACACGTCGATGCCCGCCTGGAGAAGCTCCTCCACGTCCTGGTACCGCTTTTCATGCCGGCAGCCCTCGGCGTTGGCATGGGCCAGCTCGTCCGCCAGCAGAATCTCCGGCCGGCGCCGGAGCGCCCCGTCCAGGTCAAATTCCTTCCGCTCGGCACCGCCTTCCCGCACTTTCAGGGGCGGCAGGGCTTCCAGACCGTCCAGCAAGGCTTCCGTTTCCGGACAGCCGTGCGGCTCCACATAGCCGGCAACGACATCCGCGCCGTCTTTATGTTCTTCCCGGGCGTCGCTCAGCATGGCGAAAGTCTTGCCGACACCCGCGGCATAGCCGAGGTAAATCCGCAGCTTTCCCCGCGGCTTCCCCGCGGGCAGCGCGGAAAGCTGCCGAAGCAGGGAAGCGGGATCCGTCTGATGAATCGCCATAAGCACGCTTCTCTCCTTTTCCTTATTCAGTATAGCACAGGCAAAGTCAGAATGGCGTTAGAATTTTTGCCGGAGGCATTAAGATTACATGAAAATCGGAGCGATAAAAAAACAGTTTACCGGTCCGGCCTCCCGGGCGGCCGCCCGAAACCATGTCTTAATGAAATCTTAATGGAGCGGCGGGAATCCAAACACCGCCTTAACGGGAAAACGATTATACTGATTTTCGCCGTTCGGTTTGCTCCTTTCTAAGGGAAAGGCCCCGCAGATTTCGGGCCGCAGGCAGAAACCGGACGGCAGGGAAACCATGTTGAAGGAGAGAGTTTAAAACGGCAATGAATACGACCGCAGATGAAATCAAAGACATACACGGACTCGATGTCTCCGGGGTCTACCAGACACTCGGGACCGGGGCCGGAGGCCTGTCCGGGTCCGAGGCGGATGCCCGCATACGCCGGTCCGGGAAAAACGTACTGCCCAGCCCGAAAGGCACGCCCATGTTCTGGCGGTTCCTTTCCAATTTCACCCATCTAATGGCCATTCTGCTCTGGGTGTCGGGTGCGATTGCCCTGGTGGCGAAAATGCCGGAACTTGCGGTCGCCATCTGGCTGGTCAACATCATCAACGGTGTTTTCAGCTTCTGGCAGGAGTTCCGCGCCGGGAAGGCGATTGATGCCCTGAAGAAGCTTCTGCCCGCTTACGTCCGGGTGGTGCGGGACGGCCGGGAGCAGAAACTGCTCGCGGAAGAACTCGTTCCGGGCGACGTGATTCTGCTGTCCGAAGGCGACCGCATTTCGGCCGACGCCCGCCTCGTGAAGGACAACGACCTGCGGGTCGACCAGTCGACGCTGACCGGCGAATCGAACACCGTTCGTAAAACCAGCGACGAGGTACTCCGTGACGACCTTTCCCACGTGGAGATGCCCAACCTGGTTTTCGCCGGGACGACCGTTTCCTCCGGGACCGGACGGGCCGTGGTCTTCGGCACCGGGTCGCACACGGAATTCGGCAAAATTGCCAATCTGACCCAAAACCTCAAGGAAGAATCCAGCCCTCTGCAGAAGGAAATCGGGAATCTGACGAAAAAAATCTCAGCTCTTTCCGTGAGTATCGGTGTAGCTTTCTTTGCGCTCGCAATTCTGCTGGCGGGAAGCCATCCGGTTGCCGCCTTTATCACCGCGCTGGGAATGATCGTGGCATTTATTCCGGAAGGGCTGCTGCCTACCGTGACGCTGTCCCTTGCGATGGCCGTCCAGCGCATGGCAAAGCGGAATGCGCTGATTAAGCGGCTCTCCGCCGTGGAAACGCTCGGATGCGCGACGGCTATCTGCACCGATAAAACCGGCACGCTGACCCAGAACGAAATGACCGTCAGCAACGTCTGGATGGATAGGACAAATCTGGAAGTCACCGGCGTCGGCTACGACGCCGCGGACGGGGAAATCCGGAGGGGCGGCAGCCCGGTTTCCCATGGCGACGCAGCGCTTTCGGAGCTGCTGACGGTGGCCGCGCTGTGCTGCAACGCACGGCTGCTCCCCCCGGGCGGAGACTCTTCCCGCTTTACCGTACTCGGCGACCCGACTGAAGCGGCTCTTCTCGTCCTGGCACAGAAAGACGGGCTGGACCTGAAGCAATTGAACGCCGACCTTCCTCGGCTGCGCGAGCTTCCCTTCGACTCCGGGCGCAAGCGGATGACCACGATCCACCAGGTTCCCGGCGAAGGGCGGGTGGCCTTTATAAAAGGCGCCCCGAAAGAAGTGCTGGAACTCTGCACACACCAAAAGCACGACGGGGCCGTCGTACCTTTTGCAAAAGAAGATTTTCAAAAGATCATGGACGTCAACGACGGATACGCGCGGGAAGGCCTGCGCGTGCTGGCCGTGGCAACCCGCAGCCTGAAGGACGACGCGTCGCTGCCCGTCAGCCTGAGCGAATATACGCCGGAAGCGGTGGAACGCGACCTGACTTTTCTGGGGCTGGTCGCCATGGTGGACCCGCCGCGCGCCGACGTGGCAAACGCCGTAAAAGAATGCCACAACGCCGGGATCCGCATTATTATGGTGACCGGAGACTACGGACTGACTGCGGAAAGCATCGCGCGCCGGATCGGCATTATCAAAGGCGACCATCCGCGGATCGTCACCGGCATCGAACTCCAGAAGATGAAGCCGGACGAACTGAAGCAGGCGCTCAAAGGCGAAGTGATCTTCGCGCGCGTCGCTCCCGAGCAGAAGCTGCAGGTCGTCAGCGCCCTGCAGGACATGGGCGAGATCGTGGCCGTCACCGGCGACGGCGTCAACGACTCGCCGGCGCTGAAAAAAGCGGACATTGGCGTGGCCATGGGCCTTTCCGGCACGGACGTGGCGAAGGAAGCGGCCGATATGATTCTGACGGACGATAACTTCGCTTCCATTGTCCATGCGATTGAGGAAGGCAGAGCCGTTTATAACAATATCCGCAAATTTGTACAGTATATTTTTACCAGCAATGTGCCGGAAGCGGTGCCGATGGCGCTGTATGTGTTTTCACGCGGAGCGATCCCGTTGCCGCTGACCGTCATGCAGGTACTCTCCATCGACCTCGGCACGGACATGGTCCCGGGGATGGGGCTCGGTGTGGAAGCGCCCGAAGCCGGCATCATGGACGTCCCGCCGCGCTCCCGGAAGGAGTCCCTCCTGAACGGGAAGCTGATGCGGAAAGCTTTTCTGTGGTACGGGCTGCTGGAAGCCGTTTTCAGCACGGCCGCATACTTTTTCCTCAATGTGCTGCATGGCTGGCCCGGCGTGCCGCTCGCTTCGTCCGGAACAGTGTACCGTCTGGCGACGACTATGACGTTCGCGGCCACGGTGTTTGCCCAGATCGGCATGGTGTTCAACTGCCGCACCGACCGAACTTCCGTCTTCAAAAAAGGAATGTTCAGCAACCGAATGATCCTGGGCGGCGTTCTGGCCGAGCTTGCCATTGTGATCTTGTGGTCCTATCTGCCGTCCGAGGGGATGCACGCTCTATTCAATACGGCACCTTTGGGGTGGCAGGAATGGATCTTTTTGGTAATTATCCCGCCGGTGATGCTGCTTCTGGATGAACTGCGCAAAGCGTTCCTCCGCCGTCGCGACCGGAGAAAAAATCGTGACACAAATACGAAGGGAGATCTTACAGTATGAAAATCGTTGTCGTAGGCTGCGGGCGCAACGGTTCCGGTCTTGCGGTAGCACTCAGCAAAAAGGGGCATTCCGTTACCGTAATCGATTCGGACGCGGCCGCGTTCGCGCAGCTCGGGAAGGATTTCCGGGGCAAAACCGTCCAGGGTGTGGGGTTTGACCGGGACATCCTGCAAAAGGCGGAAATCGACCGCACCGACGCGCTGGCTGCCTTCACTTCCAGCGACGAATCCAACGCGGTCATCGCCCGCATGGCGCGGGAAATCTACCATGTGCCGAAAGTGGTGGCAAGACTTTACGACCGAAGAAAAGCCGAAATCTACAAGCGGCTCGGGATACAGACCCTCTCTTCCACGACGTGGGGGATCAAGCGGGCGGTGGACATTCTCTCCTATTCTCCTCTGGATTCGGTGTTCACCTTCGGGAACGGGGACGTGGAGCTCGTCAAAATCGAGGTTCCTTCCATGATCGCCGGACGGAAAGTCAACGATCTGACGGTCCCCGGAGACATCCACGTAACCGCCGTCGAACGGGCGAACCGGACGATCCTGCCGTCGGCGGGAACCGTCTTTCAGCGGGGGGACATTCTGTATATTGCCGCGTCCATTGCCGCCGGGAACCAATTGAAAAAGCTGCTGGGCCTGAGCGGCGGAGAGGGGATGTAAAAGATGAAAATCATCGTTGTCGGGGGCGGGCAGGTCGGCGCCTATCTTGCGTCGCTGCTGACCGAGCGCGGCCATGAAGTGAAAATTATGGAAATCAAGAAAGCGCGGGCGGAACTGCTCCGGCAGAGCTTTCCTGAAGGAACGGTCCTGTGCGGGAGCGGAACGGACCCCAAAACGCTGGAGTCCGCAGGGGCCCGCCATGCCGATGTGGTCGCCGCCGTGACCGGATCGGACGAGACGAACCTTGTGGTCGCGACGCTTGCCAAGCTGGAGTACGGCGTCCGCCGCGTGGTGGCGCGGGTGAATAACCCAAAGAACGCCTGGCTCTACACGCCCGTGATGGGGGTCGACGCCGCGCTTAACCAGGCCGACGTCATGGCCCACCTGGTTGCCGAAGAAATGTCCATGGGCGACATGATGACGCTGCTTAAGCTGCACGGCGGCAAATATTCCCTGGTCGAGCGGTTGGTCGGCACGGCCTCGCCGGTCGCCGGCAAAGCTCTGCGCGACATGGAACTGCCGCGGGAATGCGTGCTGGTCGCGGTCATCCGGAGTTCGGATCTGCTGATTCCGCGCGGCGATACGGTCATCCGGGCAAACGATAAGCTGATTGCCATTACAAACGTGGAGCAGCTCCAGAAGCTGGACGATATGCTGGGGACCGAAGGATGAGGCAATGGGCTTTCCGCGGGATGCAGCTGCGCGGGAACCGGTGACGGAAAAAGGCGGAAAGGGCGCGCAGGCGGGATGAAATTCCGGGAATTCGGAAACAAAGCGCACCCGACCATGGTTCTTCTGCACAGCGAAGCCCTTTCCTGGTGGTCGCTGGAACCCATCATCGGCGGCCTGAAAACGGACTATTCCATTGTCGCGCCCGTGATCGACGGGCACGGCGAGGACTGCTCGGAACCATTCGCCGACATCCGGGATTCCGCCCGGAAGCTGATTGCGTATATCGACGCAAACTGCGGCGGGAAGGTGTTTGCCATCAGCGGCTTATGCCTGGGAGCACAGATTGCGGTCGAGGTCCTTTCCGAAAGGCCGCGGATCGCCCGGTATGCGGTTCTGGAAAGCGCTTTGGTCTACCCGGCCGGGAAGGCCGCGTGGTTTCTGTTTGCGGCGGGGTGCGGCTTGTTCTTCCGGCCCGTCCGGAACCGCCGGCTTGCAAAAAGGCGGGCAAAGCGCCTCGGCGTGCCGGAAGCCATGTTCGGACGGTATTACGAGGACTGTTCTAAAATTTCGAAGGAATCCCGGATCCATGTAAGGAAGAGCATCCGCAGCTATACCGTCCCCGACGGCGCAAAACGGATCCAGGCCGAGGTCCTGATCATCGCCGGAACGAAAGAGCTGCGGCTGCTGGACCGCTCCGTCCGGGGACTGATGCGAATCCTGCCGCATGCCCGGGTATGCGTTGCACCCGGGACGCGGCACGGCGGATTTACCCTCACCCGCCCCGGGGAGTACCTTGCCCTGACAAAGGACCTGATGGAAGAGAGGCTTCCCCATTCCCCCGTTTCTTCTCACGGCTTTCCCGGCCGGCGATAAAATGCTATAATATTACATATCCTTGCGACGGGAACGGTGAAAAAACGATTTAAGGGGAATGATTCCGTGGACAGTGAAAACATACAGGCCGGCCATGCGGCGGAGAAAAACACCGGCAAGCGGATTGAAGTCGTCGACTACAACGCGGAGAAAAAGAGGTCCTATTCCGTGCGGAGCGCCGATCCGGAGCGCATTGCGGCGCTTGCCGATATTCCGGAAAACCTGGTCCGATGGGTCAATATCGATGGGAAATGTGAATCGGCCGTCCTTCAGAATCTCGGGAAGGCGTTCCGGATCCATCCGCTGATTATACGGAACATCTCCAACCACACCCAGCGGGCAAAGATCGAGGAATACCAGAAATATCTCCATATTGTGGCAAAAATGATCTATTACGCGCGCGGCAGGCTCGTGGTGGAGCATGTCAACCTTATTCTCGGCCCCCGTTATGTCATCACGGTGGGAGAAACCGAAGGCGACGTGTTCGACGAAATCCGGCTCAGGCTGCAAAACAAGGACTCGTATGTGCGGGCGGCCGGGCCGGATTACCTTGCCTATCTGCTGCTCGACGCGATCGTGGAGGGGTACTTCGACGTACTGGACGTGCTGGACCAGAAAATCGACGAGCTGGAAGAACAGGTAATGTCCGTGACCTCGCAGGACCATCTGCACGCCATCCGGGGAATCAAAAAGGAACTGCTTCTGGTCAATAAGAACATACGCCCGCTGCGGGACGTCGCCGCCATCATCGAAAAACCTGCGGCAAGCCTGATTCAGCCTTCCACACAGCCCTATCTCCGCGACATTTACAACCACATCGTGCAGGCGATCGACTCCACGGAAACAAGCCGGGAGCTGCTGTCCGGCTTAACCGACCTCCATATGTCCAACACCAGCTATAAGCTCAACGAAATCATGAAGGTCCTGACCATTATCTCCACCCTCTTCATCCCTCTCACCTTCATCGTCGGCGTCTACGGCATGAATTTTCGTTATATGCCGGAGCTGGAATGGAAATGGGGGTACGGGATAACATGGATCGTTATGATTGTTATCTCCTGCTGCATGGTCTGTTTTTTTAAGAAAAAGAAATGGTTTTAAGAATACCGGGAATGACCGGCTGCGATGCAAAGGCTGCGCGAAGCGGATAAAACCGTCTTGCGCAGCCTTTTTGCAGGGAATAGACAGGCGAAATCCGGAGATGCATCCCGGTTCCGTTCACCGAGAGGAGATCAATCGGCAAGCACCGTTCCGATCTCGGTCTCGCCCTTCCCCCGGTCGAATACGACCGCATTTCCGAACCCGGTACAGCCGTCCGCACAGAACGTGTCAGTGGGGCTCGCGTATTCCTGGTGCGCCGCCACCACGGTAAACGCCCGGTTTCCTTTTTTAATGTTGATCGCTTCGATCCGCTCATCCGGAAAGACGAGATTCTTGAAGTTGGAGCGGACGGGGACTTTCCGGACTTCCAGATTCTCCGCTTTCCCGGCCGGGTCAAGGACAATCACGGTGAACGCGGACGCGAACCCGTCGCCGGAAAACTCTGTTTTCAGCGTAACGTTGCTTTCCGCGCAGTTATAATGCCGCGAAAGCCTTGTGGGAATCAGGCGGGTTCGGAATTTTGGGCCGACAAGTTCCAGCCGCGCGTGATTTCTCCCGCCGGCATAGGTAAACGACGTTCCTTCCCCGTCCACTTTTCCTCTGTTGTTGAAGTGGAAATACTGCTCATAGCGGTGTTTTCCGTTTGCATAAAATTCATCCGCGACGATAAAAATGTCGGGCCGGATGACAAAGATTCTCCGGTTCACGAACACGCCGCCGCTCGGAAGGTCGTAGTACCCAAGATGTCCTCCTTCCGCATAGCCGTAAATTCCCGCGTCGGCGAATTTCTGATTGACCGGCCTGCAAAGCTTGGAACATTCCCAGCTGTCTTTGCAGACGGTGAATTTCCGGTCGTCGACCGTCGTGGTGTTGTGAGCCGAGGGGTCTTTGAATTCATAACGCTCCGGTTTGTCGACATAGGTGAAGCGGCCGCCGTCGACCAAAATATCTTCCCCGCGGCTGAACAGGTCGAAGTGGAGCTGGTCGGAATGCCCGTGCCCCGCCCCCAGCGTGCCGCAATGGAAATGAAGAAACGAAGCGTCGCGGGACCAGTCGCTGCGGAAATAATAATTTCCGCTGTTCGGGAAAGCGGCTCCCGTCCGCGCGGGCTCCCGGGCCGGAATGGCGCCATATTCCCCTGCGGCGGCGTAGCCCAGATCCCAGGCCGTGTCAAAATCGAGGCGCTCATATCCGCCGTGCTTCAGCAGACCGTCCCGGTAAACATAAGCGCCCTTGCTCAAAATGCCGCGGTCGTCGATTTCATCGCTGTCGCCGTTGCAAAGCTCCCTGCCGTCGGGTTTCTGCGCGTACAGATCCGCAAAGCACATATCCTTTGTCTTTTCCGTAATCGCTTCCGGAACCGCAATATGATTGCGGCCTGCGAGCAGAACGACATCCAGAAAATCGTGCAGAACCTCATTGTGGTACATGGGGCTCTGCTCCCACTGTACGCCGTCGGGATAAACCTGGATCCGGATTTCCTGGTCCAGCCTGCGAAGCGCTTCCCTTTGGTACTCGGCCGTGCGGGGTGCGGACGGCAGCATAACCCCGGCGATAAACAGGCCGTGGTTGGCCATGACCCCCCAGTTGCTCATCAGGTTGTAGCTGTTGTAAATTCCCATGATGTATTCGGCGTGTTCCGTCATGCTTGCGAGAAAGCAGTCCATCACTTCGTCGGTCAGGGCCGGGCTTCCCTCGAAATAGCACACGGCTTTCATCCAGTACTCCATGCGCAGGCCGGCCTCGATCGTTCTCCACGCCTTTCCGCATTTCGGGTCGCTCCGTTTTACATGGCCGACCCAGTGGCACATCTGCGAGACAAAGGCCTTCGCGTATTTCTCGTCCTTTGTCAGCGCATAAGCCTGCCCCAGGGGGAGCCAGAAATGCATCCGGTTAAAGGCATAAATCCACTCCGGGTCGTCGTAAGGCTGTTTCAGCCAGTCGATTTCCTTTTCAAAAACAACAGGCGCTTCGGTGTGCTCCATATCCCAGCGCTGGTTGAACACGAATTGGTTCTGCGCGATCTTGTCCGCGGCCGCTATGCTTGCGCGGGCCTCTTCCGGAAAGTTTTTCCGGACATACCCGGCAATGCGGTCGCGGTCGTCCATAAAAAAGCGCTTTCCCTGATGAAAAAATTCTGCAGCTCTCATGATCTTTCCTCACCAGTAAGGATCCCAGTCCTTGTGCAGGCGAGTCAAAGCCTCCATATAAAAATAATCTCCCCAGGAAACACATTCGTCCACGCCTTCCGGCGTGCAGGTGTTATACGGGGATTTTTTGCTGTAAGTCCCGTGAAGGACGAGCCCGTTGGACTTTTCCGGGTCCTTTACGCGGTAACGGTCGAACAGGCTTTTCATAATCTGTTTTGCCAGGGTCCGGAGGTCCTCCGCCTCTTCCCTCTCCGCATGCCCGGCCATTTCCAGAAAACCGCAGGCCGCTATGCTGGCGCTGGAAGAGTCCCTCGGCTCCGCGCCGCCGCTGGTAAAGGTCAGGTCCCAGTACGGGACAAGGTCCTGCGGCAGGCGGGACAGGTAGAACTGCGTCACGCGGCGGAACATGTCGTGATATTCTCTCCGCCGATTGTACCGGTAACTCAGCGCCGTCCCGTAAACGCCCCAGGCCTGCCCCCGCGCCCAGGCCGAATCGTCCCGGTACCCCTGGCAGGTCGCGCCGTGGTCCGGCCCGCCCGTTTCCGGGTTCATGAAAAACGTGTGGCAGGTGGAATTGTCGGGCCGGATACAATATTTCAGGCACGTTTCCGTGTGCTCCCGGGCGATTTCGCGGTACCTGCCGTTCCCGGTTTCTTCGCTTGCCCAGTAGAGCAGCGGCACGTTCAGCAGGCTGTCAATAATAAAACGGTAATTCTCCTTCGCGCCCATACCGCCCCAGGCCTGGAGAAACCGCCCTTTGGGCTGAAAACGGCCGAGGAGCCGGTCGGCCGCCAGAACGGCCGCCTTCCGGGCATCTCTGCTGCCGGTGAGCTTGTAGGCGGCCACGCAGGACGGCGTATAGAGGAACCCCATGTCGTGATGGTCGACTTCAATCCGGTTTTCGATCCGGTGCAAAAAGCTTTCCACCAAAATCAGCGCGGCATATTTGAGCACGGGGTCGCCGGTATATTCGTAGGAAAGCCAGATTTCGCCCGGCCAGAACCCGCAGGTCCACTGGTTGTTTTCACAGGGCGCATAAAACCCGTTTACACTGGAATGATTCTGGCAGGAGTAGGTAAACTGCGGCAGATTCCTTTTCACCTGTCCGACGGCGGCATCCAGCGCAGCGGAAACTTCCTCCGGCGTGATGCAGGGACGGGACGGAAAAGATAATTTCATGATCGGATGCTCCTTGATCAATTTTGCGTATGGAATCCGTTCCAACGAAGCCGTCCCGGCCGTGCGGACTTTTAAAATTCCGCGGACGGGACGGCTCGATTTTATCCTTTCAGCCCGCTGGTTGCAATTCCCTGAACAAAATATTTCTGCAAAAGCAGAAATACGATGAGGACCGGGATCAGCACAACGACCGACGCCGCGAAAATCAGCCCGTATTCACTGGAATACTGGGAGATAAACATGCGCAGGCCGATCTGGATCGTCTTCTTTTCCGTCGTCGTCAGGTAGATCAACGGACCGAGAAAATCGTTCCACGTCGCTACGAAGGTGAAGATCGTCAGGGTTGCCAGGGCGGGCTTGGAAAGCGGAAGCATAATTTTCGCCCAGATCTGGTACTCGTTCATGCCGTCGATCCGGGCCGCCTCGCACAATTCGTCCGGAACGTCCATGTAGAACTGCCGCATCAGAAAGACGCCGAAAGCGGAAAACGCCTGCAGGCAGATGATGGCGAGGTGGGTATCGTTCAGGTGAAAGGTATTCCGCATCATGATGAACTGCGGCACCATGTAGGCCTGCCAGGGAACCGCAATGGTGCAGACGTAGCTGATGAACAGGACGTTTTTCCCTTTGAACCGGAGTTTGGCGAAAGCATACGCGGCAAAGCTGGAAGTCAGGAGCTGAAGGAACGTGACAATAACGGTGATCTTCGTCGTGTTGAAAATGAATTTGCCGAGCGGTATCTGCTCCCAGATATCCCCGTAATTCTGGAAACGCGGATTCTGAGGAATCCACTGGATCGGGAAGGCGAAAACGTCTTTGTTCAGTTTTAGGGAAGCGGAAATCATCCAGGCGAACGGTATCAAACAAACCAGCGCAATCAGCACCAGAACAAAATAAAGGATGACTTTCGAGGGTCTGAATTTTGCTGCGGTCATAGTAATTCTTTCCTCCATTTTCTCAGTTTGACATCGTTCTTTCCCTGCGGAACATAACGAGCGTCACGACAAGCACCAGAACAAACAGAACCATGGAAATCGCGCTCGCATAGCCGAGGTCCCAGTTGTTGAACGCAACGTTGTAGATGTAAAAGACGAGCACCTGGGTCTTGGTCCCCGGTCCGCCGTTCGTGATCATCAAAACAATATCGTAGACCTTAAAGCACTGGATCGTCACCATGATCATAACAAGGAACGTCGTGTGGCCAAGCTGAGGGATCGTAATCTGAAAAAACTTTTGAACCGTATTTGCTCCGTCCAGAGAAGCCGCCTCATAAAGTTCCGGATTGATGCTCTGGAGCCCCGCCAGATACATCACCATGTAGTAGCCCACGTTTTTCCAGATGCTGAACAGGATCAGCGTAACCATCGCCCAGTGGACGTCCGCCGCCCATCCCGGAGGATTCTTGACCCCCAAAGACATCAAAATCTGATTGACCGGCCCCGCCGTCGGGCTGAACAATGCGTTCCAAACCGCGGCAACCGCCACGAGAGACGCGACATACGGGAAAAAGCTGACCGTGCGGAAGAAACTGCGGGCAAATATTTTCTGGTTTAAAACGATCGCGAGCAAAAGCGCCAGGAACATGGTGAAAGGGACCGTGGCGGCCGTGTAAATAATGGTGTTGAAAAACGCCTCGATGAACTGGCCGTCCCGGAACAGATGGGCGTAATTGCCGAGCCCGATGTATTTGGGGCTCTGCACGCCGGAACCGTTCCACTCCATAAAGCTCAGGCCCACCGCCATCACAATCGGAACCAGTGTAAAAACAGCGAACCCGATAAAATTCGGCGCGATAAAGCTGTACGCGGTCAGGTTGTCAAGAATCTTCCGTTTTTTTAAGGAAACCTTTTTTACTGGAACTGCTGCTGCCGTCATAGGATTACGATGCCTCCTTCAATCCCGAGCCGCACAAAGATTTACGCCGAAATCCGATTTCAGGGCGCGCCGACCGGGAGCCGATATCTGCCGGACAGGTTTTACCGGCAGTAAAGTACAGCTTAAAACCTCCGCCGCGCAAAACGAATCGACCGGATTCGGCGAAGGTTTTAAGCCGATAAGGGTAAAATTGTCAATCAAACCCGGATGGAACCGGAGAACGGAACAGGATTACTTGCCGAGCAGAGGTTTTACGTTCGTGTTCATCTGGCTGATCCCGTCGTCGACGGAAACGCTCTTGCTCATAATCGCGTCGTGCGCGTCATTGAGCGCTTTGTCAATGGCCGCGCTTTGGGAATTCAAGGCCATTTCGAGGTAGGTCTTTACCGTTTTCAGCGCGTCCTTGCTGTTCTGGTCGGTCGGGAAACCGTCAAGGGCCGTGATCTCCCCGAGGGTGGCGCTGTCCTGAATTGCCGGGAACGAAGCGGTTTTGGCGATGATCTTCTGGCCTTCTTCTCCCGTTACGAACTTCAGGAAATCGCAGGCCTCATCCTTATGCTTCGTCGTCGCCGTTACGGCAAGCCCCGTAATCGTGCCGAGGGTCGTGCCCGCCTCGACGCCGGCCGGATGCGGATATTTCACCATGCCGAATTTCGTGCATTTCGATTTGCCGGCCTTAATATCCTGCATGATGGTGGAAAGGAACCAGCCGCCCATATTGAGCATGGCGGCCTGATTGTTTTCAAACACGCCCTGATAGGTCGTATTGCTGGTCTTGAGCGTTGCATAGTCCATGCAGATTCCGTCCTGCTGCTCTTTCAAAACCGTATTGTAATAAGGTTTCAGGAAGGAATAGTCGCCGTCGAGGACGGTGTGTTTCCCGTCGAGAATACCGAAAAGCTGTACGGTGCTGCGCCACTTGTGGTAATAGTTCCCGTACACTTTGTCGTTGCCGCTTCCGCCCGCCAGCTTCCGCGCAAGCGCGTCGTACTGGTCGAACGTCATGTCGTTCGTCGGGTACGCGACCTTCGCTTTGTCGAAAAGGTCCTTGTTGTAATAGACCACCCAGATATCGTTGCGGTACGGAAGCTCGTAAACCTTCCCGTCCACCTTGATCTGGTCCACAACGTTGCCGTATTTGGACGTGTCGATCTTGCTGTCGCTTATGTACTGGGTCAGATCCAGAAGCTCTCCGGCCTTCGTCATCGAAGCATAGCCGGGGATGTCCTTGACGGAAACGATGTCGATTCCGCTGTCACCGCCCGCCAGCTGCGTGCCGAGCGCCGTCTGGTAATCCGAAGAGCCCAGATCCTTGAAGGAGATTTCCACATTGGAATGTTCCTTGTTGTAGGCATCCGCCAGCTGCTGGTAATACTCCACCTTGTCTTTGTCCCATATGGCCCACGTCAGCGTGACCTTTTCCGCCGTTTTCTGCGACGCGGTCCCCGAAGGCGCTGCGTTCGCGCTCGCCGCCGGGCCGCCGTTCCCGCAGCCGGAAAACACGGAAAGGCATAAGGCGGACGCCAGCAGGGCGCTTACGATTCTGCTTTTTGTCATAAACATTTCCTCCCTAAATCAATATTTTTATCACTTCTGCTAAATTGATTGTAAATTCAAACGGAGCAAATGAACATATAATTTTTTATTTTTTCCATCTACTTTTTCATGCATTTCGTTCAGCCCGCAAAATTTCATGTATTATTTATCAACAATTTATATTTTTTTATTCTGATTATACTATTCAGATTGACAATTCTCAACGGCAAGGCTACCATTAAAGGGAATGGGAAGGGTGCTCCATATGAAGAAGAGACGGAAAACCATTAAATCAAAGATTCTGCTTGTAACCCTGTCTTTCACATTCGTCATTACCGTCCTGGTCAGCTTTATCAGCTTTTACCTCTATCAGGCTTTCATGGAAAAGAAGCTGATCCAGTCCACGGAATTCAATCTTCAGCTCATTTCCGGAACAATCTCGCAGAATATCGCCTACCTGGACACCCTCTGCGACTGGTGCCGCTCCGACGACGGCATGCTGTCGTTTCTCCGGGACCCGGATTCCACTTCCGGCGACGCGCTGAAAATCTACAACAGTCTGTCTGCGGAATACCAGCGCAACCGGACGGGCGAATACATCCAGCGCCTGATCATCACGGACACAAAATTCACGAAAGTGCTGCAGGTGGGGAAAAACGCCGGATTTTCCGACCCCGTCACCGTTTACAATGTGAACCGATACTTCCCAAAAATCGATAACCGGGTCCATGCCTGGGAAGATATTCAGAAAGATCCCCTGGCCTGGGACGACGGCGCGACGGCATACGGAATCAGCGTCATCCGGCCGATTTACTATTCCCTGGACAACGAGGTGGTGGGATACCTGTATCTTCTGGTCAGCACGGACCTGATCACCGACCAGCTGAAAGATTATAAGGTGGAATCGGACAGCAGCCTATACCTGACCCTCGGCAGGAACAACTACGTGATCCAAAGCAGCCGGTTCCGGAAGGAAACGCTCGCCGGTTTACGCAAAAGCACCGGCAGCGCCGCGGGTTCCTTATCTTCCAGCATGGACGTTCTCACCGGGCAATCCGGAAACGGTCTGCCGAAAACGCTGGTCCGCTGCAAAATCGGGAACACGGATATGGCGCTGTCCAACAGCATCTCAAACAAAGACCTCGAGTCGCAGCGCATCGCCTTCTTCTTCCTTGTAATCCTCATCGGTTTCTGCATCATCGCGCTCGGCATCTTAATCGTCGTTTTTCTCAATAAAACCATCACCGCGCCGGTGCTCAAAATCCAGGCCAGAATTCAGTCCATCGCCAAAGGGGATTTTTCCTATGATCCGAACATCGAAGGGGACAACGAGCTCGGCGAGATCGGCCACGGGATCAACAACCTTTCCCGGAATGTGAACACCCTGATGGAAAAACGCCTGGCGGATGAAAAAAAGCGGCAGGATATGGAGTACCAGCTCCTGCAAAGCCAGATCAGCCCCCATTTTCTGTACAACGCGCTCAATTCCATCAAATGGATGGCGACCATCCAGGGATCCGTGGGGATCGCCAACATGACGACCTCGCTGGCGCGGCTTCTGAAAAACATCGCGAAGGGGACGCAGAAAATCATCCCCCTGAGCTCGGAAATCCAGTTGATCGACGACTATTTCCTGATCCAGAAATACCGGTTCGGCGGTTCCATCACACTGAAAAAGGAGATTGCCGACGATGTGAAGGACAGCGCGATTCCCAAATTCACGCTGCAGCCGCTCGTGGAAAACGCCATCTACCATGGGATCGAGCCGAAAGGCGGCGCCGGGACTGTGGAGCTGAAAGCGGACCGGACCGAAAACGGGGACGTGGCGGTCACGGTCACGGACGACGGGGTCGGAATCGAAAAAGAGCGGATCGACGAAATCTTCTCCGGAAAGGAGACCTGCCGGTCCAGGCTGTTCAAACAGATCGGAATTCTGAACGTTGACAAACGGATCCAATATGAATTCGGCCATCCGTATGGATTGACCATAACAAGCCGACCGGGCGTTTCCACAAAAGTCACCATTCTGCTTCCGGGGAACCGTATCACTTAGAAGCGAAAGGAGGGGAAAAGATGATTAAGCTCCTGCTGGTCGACGACGAGCCGCTCGTTCTGATCGGCCTGCAATCCATGCTGAAGTGGGCAGACTATGATATTGAAATCTGCGGATGCGCGCACAACGGCGAGGAAGCCCTTTCCATGATTGAAAAGGATTTCCCCGACATTGTGATCGCCGACCTCAAGATCCCATTGAAATCCGGGCTCGAAGTGATGAAGATCTGTTCCGAAAAATACGGCCGGCTGCCGCTTTTTATCGTCCTGACCAGTTTTGAGGAATTCCACCTTGCGAAAGAAGTGATCCGCTACCAGGCGGTGGATTATATCGTCAAGCTGGAGCTGACGCCGGAGGAGCTGGCAAAGTCCATCCAAAAGGCCGTCCGGATCCTCGCGGCCGTGAAGCCCCAGTCCGTTCTGGATTCTTCCGTTTCCGAGGACTATAACGACATGCAGACTTTCCGCGAGAAATTTTTCATCAAACTGCTGAACAATCTGTTTGAAAATAAAAATCAGTACCTCATGCAGAGGAACGAGCTGAACCTGGACTTTTCTTTCGCCCGGTTTACCGCGTGCTACTGCGAGATGCTGTTCACCAACAGCGGCCGCATGAGCATGCAGGAGCTGATGCGTCTTTACTCCAGCACGATCCAGATGATCCGGGAAACCGTCGCCAAATACCTGCCCTGTTATATCATCAGCCTGGACACCCGCCATTTCGCCATCATTTTCTGTCTGCGGGACCGGGATGTCGCGGGGTACTGTGCGCTCCTTGAGAATATCCTGCAAAAGACCACCGTCATTATCTACAATTATTTCAGTGTGCATCTCCTGTGCGCCGTCGGACCGGCCGTCGACGATCCGTACCGCCTCTCGGAATCGTTTTACTCCTCCCGCTGCATCTTTCCTTCGATCGACCCGGAACACACCATCCTGTTCGCCGACCCCGGCAGCAGCGGGAAAGGCAAGGAAGACGTTTTCGACATTTCCCTCTATAAAAGCGATATGATCAAGGCGTACGAGGAGATGGATACCGACGCGCTGAACGGCCTCATCACCAACATAGCCGGTTATTTTCAGAAAAACCCGTCCCAATACATCCAGGCGATGGACGCCGCGTGTACGCTCCTGTATATGGGGATTTCCCTTCTTCCCGACGGAAAGGAAACCATCCTGCAGATTTTTTCGGACGAACCGGAGGGATTCCTGAGCATCCACAAAAAGCGGCTGACGACGGAGATCGTAGCCTGGATGATCAAGCTGCGCGACGGCCTCTGCACACTGCTTCAGAACCGAAGGCAGAGCTACAAAAACCGGATCGTGACGAATGTAAAGAAATATATCCGCGAAAACCTGAACAAAAAGCTGACCCTGAACGAGGTTTCCGCCCATTTCGGGTTCAGCCCGAACTACTTAAGCCAGCTGTTCACCCATTACGCGGGACGCAGCTTCGTCGAATTCATCACCAATGAAAAAGTCGCCGCAGCCAAGAAAGTGATGGACTGCGGCAACCGGAAAATCTATGAGATCGCGGAAAACCTCGGCTTCGACAATGAATTTTATTTCAGCAAGGTTTTTAAAAAGGTCGAGGGGTGCTCTCCCCGCGACTATATGAAAATGAAAAAAGCAGAAAGGGGATAATATTCCCATGTTTTCAGAGCTTCCGGACCGTCTGCCGGAACGGCTTTCCGACTTTGCCCCCTGTTCCGTGAACGGAAAAGCGGACAGCGCACCGCTGCCCGCTTCGCGGAAAGATGCCCGGATCCGCTGATCTTCCGGGCGACCACCCATCCCGCAGAAAAGACATCTGTTTTAGGAGGATTCTTATGTGTCAATTATCCATCCGCATCACCGACGCCGAGGGAAATATCCTCGCCGAAAGGACTTCCGCCGATTTTGTGAACCTCGTTTACAGCGGGGAATACCATCCCGGCGACAAAATTGTACTGGCCGCAAAGCCGCGGTCTTTTCTGGTGATTCATCTGGACGACGGAATGAACCCGTCGTTTGTCTACATGAAAGAGCCGGAATACACGCTTCCCATTCCATTCGCGGAAAAACGCCTTTCCTACAACCCGAAAGCCTTCTCGGGGAAGATTCATCTCTTGACGGCACGCACGGCGGCGGAAGCGGAAATCTCATCCGAAAAAAATCTGGCTCAAAACGAATACGACAGCCACGGCAATACAAGTTGTTTCCCCCACGCTTCCGCCAACGTGGAAACGCGGGACGAGTCGGTGTTTGCCGCCCGAAACGCCATCGACGGCAACACGGAAAACCACTCCCACGGCAACTGGCCTTATGAATCGTGGGGCATCAACCGCGACCCGGACGCGGCAATCAAGATCGATTTCGGCCGCACGGTCAGCATCCGGCGGATCGTCCTCTTCACGAGAGCCGACTTTCCTCATGACAACTGGTGGACCCGGGCAACCCTCACTTTTTCCGACGGGACTTCGGAAACCGTTTCCATGGCGAAAACGGACCGGCCGCACAGCTTCGACATGGCAAAGGACCGGATCACATGGGTCAAAATGGGAAGCCTCGTCAAAGACGAAAGCGACCCGTCCCCTTTCCCGGCCCTGACCCAGATTCAGGTTTTTGGCACCGAATGATATATTGAAAATCCGTCCGTTCTATCAACAAATTTGTATGGTTGAGGAAAACTGCACCCGTCCGAAATCCATAAGCAGGATCTGCACCGGAGCCCGTTCCACTACAAAATCCATATTGGTGTTCCAGATACCGAAATCCTCATAGCAAAGTTCCAGACGGACATTCTTCTTTTCCCCAGGATTCAGCCAGACCTTTTGAAACGCTTTCAATTCCCGGATTCTCCGTGTAATACTGGACTTGAGTCCACTAATATAAAGCTGGGGAACCGCACAGCTCAAAAGGCGTCCCACATTTTCCGCCGTAAAAGTCAACGAAACGACATGCCCCGCTTTTAATTCCTTTATTGTATAATTTCCCCTGCCCAACCGGAAATTCCGGTAACGGATTTCCGAATAACCAAGGCCGAAACCGAATTCATACAGCGGAGAGCGGCTCATATCAAGATAGGAATAACCTTTCCCTGCTTTCCGATCTTTGGGTTTATAGTTGTAAAAAGCGGGAATCTGACCGGAAGAGCGGGGAATCGACACGGACAGGCGTCCCGAGGGGGATTCTATTCCAAACAGAATTTTGGCGATTTCGCCGCCCGATTGGGGACCCCCGTAAAAGGCGCATAAAAGGGCATCCGTCTGTTCCGCGATTCGCGTTACTGCGTGCGGCCTTCCTTCGATCAGCACGGTGACCGTCGGTTTCTTCAGGCGGAAAATGGCATCGGCAAGGTCGTTCTGCAATCCGCCGAGCTGGATATCGGCAAGGTCCGCCCCCTCCCCGCAATTCATCTCGGATGTCTGCTTCGAAGCGACAACCTCTCCGTTCGCGTCAAAATTGAGATTAAAATTTCTGGTGCTTGATCCGCCAAGCGCAAGAATAATACAATCCGCCTGCCCTGCGACTTCGACCGCGCGCTCGATTTCACGTTGGGTGCCCCCGGTAATCCCGCATCCCCGGCAAAAATTCACCTGTACGGACGGCCCGACAACTTCACGGATCCCCTGAAGGATGGTCTTTCCAACCCCCTTTCGCACGGGCGGCGTATAATCTCCGCATTGGTTATAGATACTGTCTGCATTTGGGCCGATCACCGCGATATTCCGCAAACCATTTTTTGGCAGAGGCAGAACTGCATGTTCACTTTTGAGAAGCACAACAGATTCGGACGCCAGCTTCGCACTTTCCGGATATTTTTCGTAGGTAAACAGCCGGCCTTCATGCTCCGGAACAAAGGGACGGTCGAATAAACCCAGTTCCAATTTCAGAGAAAGGACTCGTTTTACAGACCGGTCAAGGGTTTCCGGCGAAACGAGGCCTCGCTGTACCGCTTCTTCCAAACGATGAAAGCCTTTATCCCACAAGCCGATGTCTACCCCGGAATTAATAGCAAGGGCGCCTGCTTCCACTTCGTCCCCGGTCAGATTGACAAGTCTATCCACAGCACATCCATCCGCCATGACGGCTCCTTCAAATCCCATTTCTTTTCTGAGAATGCCATGGAGCAATCGGCTGTTGGCATGGCATGGAATTCCATCTATTTCGTTGTAAGCCGCCATAATCGCCTTGACTCCGGCCCTGCACAATTTCCATGCTGCCGGAAGATGAATTTCTCGTAGTTCGCGTTCTCCAATGGACGCAGGACTCCCATTCAGTCCGCCGGTGCATTGCCCTTGTGCGCAGAAATGCTTTGCCACGGCGGCCATCTGCAGGTTTCCGTCCTCCGCGGCCGCCTGGCAGCCCGTGACCGCCGCCACCGCCATCCGTGCGGAAAGGCAGGGGTCTTCTCCATAGCATTCCTCGCTGCGGCCCCAGCGCGGGTCCCGCAGCACGTCAAGGACAGACATCAGAGCAAGATGCACCCCGACGGCGCGCATTTGCTGAGCGCAGACACGGAAGGCCTTCTGCACCAGCGCAGGGTCAAACGTGCACCCCATGGCAAGATTGACCGGGAGAAGATACCCGTCGAGCGCCATATGCCCGTGAGGACATTCCGAACTCATCAGCATCGGGATATGAAGTCTGGAATTCTCTATCACAAAATTTTGGAACCGGTTATAGATCTTGGCGGCGTCTTTCCCGGTAATCCCGTTGGAATACGTTCGGCCGGACCAGGGATCCGCCCGGAACAGTCCATAAAGGACACCGATACCGCCAAATCTTTTAACCTCGTCCCGAAAACGATCCGCAATCTCAAGTTCCCCGTTGCAAATCGAATAGCATTGAAAACCATAAAGATACTGATTTAATTGGCCGACCTTCTCACGAACCGACATTTTTTTGAGGAGATCACTGGAACGTTCCTCAACTTCCGAACGGTTCAGGGCTTTCATCCTACCATCTACTTTCTCAAAAAATCCGGCGGGCATCCCCATTAAAAGGGAAAACTGTTTTGCACCAAGCGGAAAATCAGCAGGGAAAACATGGAATTTGCCCAAGCGAACCACGGTCTGGTGAATTTGGACGGATCGTCCGCATCAAAGCTTTCATGCATCAGCCCGGTCCCCGCATGGGTATGCGCAAGGATGTTTAAGCAGTCTGTGATTTCATGGTGATTGTCCGATGTGAGGGCCTGCATCACAATGGACATCGGCCATACATTACCGGATGGCGTATGCGGGCTGCCAATTCCCGTTGCCGCCGTGCCTTTATAGTAATATGGATTATCTTCCGAAAGAATAAATTTTCGCGTGTTCCGGTAGATCGGGTCCGAAATATCCCGGTATCCAAGGAAGGGGATGGATAAAAGGTTTGGCGAATTAGCATCGTCCATCAAGTTATAACTTCCTAACCCATCGGTTTCATAGGCATAGATTTTCCCATATTTCGGGTGCCGAACGATCCCGAATTTTTCAATTCCACGGTCGACTTCTCCCGAAATTCGGATGCATTCCCGCGCCAGGTCCTCATCCCCAAAGCCATCCGACACAAGCCGGGCCGCTCTCTTGAGAGCCGCTGCCGCCATCATGTTCGCGGGAACTAGATAGTGGTAGGTACAGGCATCGTCCGAGGGACGAAATCCCGACCAGATCATTCCCGTTTCTCCGACGGGGCTGCCCCGGCCGTTTTCAGCCAGCGTTTCCGTAGCTTTCTTGGATTTTCTCCGAAAATAATAAGGCGAACTCGCGTGTGCCTGCTCCGTCTTACAGACCTTCACCACATTTTCAAGCATACGATGGAAGCCAGCCGTAAAAATGCTTCCGTCTTTCGTCATACGATAATAGTCGAATGCAAGAAAAATGGGAGCGCAAAGGGAGTCCAGCTCAAATTTGCGCTCCCAGACCCACGCGCTTTTTCGGTCGGATTCGTCACGGGGGTCGTAGCTTCTCCCATTGGGTTCCCGGTTAAATGCATTCGCGTAAGGGTCAAGATTTATTTCAAAACACTGGCGCTCAATCACGCCTCTAAGGATGTTTCGCATCGTATCGGAATCTTTCGCCAGCGGGACGTAGTGGGCCACCTGCCCCGCGCTGTCGCGCAGCCACATGGCCGGGATATCGCCCGTTATGACAAAAAAGCCGAGCTCGTCTTTCTGCAACGTGGTTTCTGCCGTATTCCGGAAGCACCGGTCAATCAGCCCCGAAAGGGCCGGACATCGGGCCGATAAGGCGTTCTCCAGTCCTTGCGATTTTTCAACAATTTCCTTCGGTATTTCCATCTGCTCATCTTCCTCCACGAACCCGGCGGAATTTGCCACTCTTTCGGCTTTAAAACCCATCCAAAATTTTCTCTGCCTTAGTCCTCAATTTCAAAAATGGCTTCCGTTTCAACGGGGACATTGCCGGGCAAAGCATTTACGCCAATTGCGGAACGAGACGGGGCGCCGATCTGTTCCCCCAAAAGGTCGATCAGCAGGTTTGTTCCGCCGTTCGCCACTTTCGGCTGGTCATAAAAGTCGTCTTCTCCGGCGACAAAGGTGAGTATCTTCACAACATTTTTGATCTTATTCAGGTCTCCGATATTGGCGTGCAGAATCGCCAGAATGTTCAACATACAGCTTCTCGCGGCTTTCTGACCTTCTTCCACGGAATACGGCTTGCCAAGTTTCCCTTTGTAAGTTTCATCGTCTGTAATCGGCCCGCACCCGGAAACATAGACCAGGTTGCGGCCGAATTTTTTAATCTGGGCATAAGTACCGCCTTTTGCCGGTGCTTTGGGAAGCGTAATTCCAAGTTCTTCCATCTTTTTGTAAATATCCATCTTTATTCGACCCTTTCAAAAATATTTATTACAGTGCGCCATCACCATGTAATAAAACACACCCGGAATTCTGTCCGGTCCTGCGTCCATTACAATAGGCGACATTGCCGTTTACCAAAACATAATCCATCCCCGTTGAAAGATGTTTCGAATCTCCAAAGCGGGCATTATCTTCAATGTGATTCAGATCGAAAATATTCATATCGGCAAAAAAGCCGGGAGCAATCATTCCGCGCCCGCGCAGCCCAAGCTTGCGCGCCGGCATGCCGGTCATCTTCGCGATTGCCTGCTCCGGCGACAATATCCCGCGTTCGCGGACATAATCCCGCAGGATCTTCGGGAACGAAGCATACAGCCGCGGATGGGGGGACTGGGTTTCGCAATAGAGGGAATCCGAAATCACCATGGAATAGTCGAGGCGGGCAATTGTGTCCACATCTTCCTGCCTCATGCTCATAATGATAATACCGACTTTCCCTTTTTCGTCCGTCAGGAGTTCGCCGACACAGTCCACTTCATCCCGAAATCCATACTTTTGCGTGATTTCCTCGACATTAAGTCCCAAATACTTTTCATTCTCCGGTTTTGTCACCGAGGTGATAAGGACTCTGCCCCAACCGAGTGAGGCGACAAGGTTGTCCCAATTTGCATATTCTTCTTTAAAAAGCATTTTCCGCAGGCGGTCACGGCCCGACTCCCGCAGGAGGGATGCAAGTGCCCGGTCGAAACCGTCTTCCAGAAAGTTCGGAGGAATCAGGGAAAGCAACGTCGTCGCGCCTCCGGTGTAAGGATAGAAATCCACATCCACCCGGCAGCCTTCCCGACGCGCCTGCTCGATTTTCTCAATCGCACGGGCCAGCCCGTTTCCCCAGACCTTCGGGCCGACCGCCTTGAAGTGGCTGATATTCAGCGGGATGCCGCTTTTCTTTGCGACATCGAGAATTTCTTCGACCGATGCCACCAAACTGTTCCCTTCGCCGCGAATATGGCAGGTGAGCACTCCACCCTTTTTCGCGGCGGCATCCGCCAGCTTCACAAGGTCGTCCCTGGTTGAGTAACACTCCGGGACATACATAATCCCCATGGAAATGCCAAGAGCACCCTCATCCATGGACTGTCCAATGATCCTTCGGCCTTCCTCAAGCTCCCGCTCCGTATAAGGTTCCGCGGAAAAACCTTTCAGACAGATCTTAACGGAATCCGTCCCCACAAGGCCCCCGATGTTCAAAGGCCTTGGGGAATGCTCCAAGCGATTTCTGTAATCCGCAAAACTTTCCAGCTTCAACGCTGGATCTCCCCGTCCAAGACAGGGTTCCAGAAAATCGTAAAGAGCTTTCCTTGTTTCGTCTTTTGAAGGGAACGGGGTAAGGCCACAGCTTCCGCTCACCGTGGTTGTGATGCCCTGGCTCAGTTCAATAGTCCCGAACTGTTCTCCAAGGACCGCAAAATCACAGTGGCGGTGGATATCAATAAATCCGGGAGTAACGCATTTTGATGCCGCATCGATGACCTTGTCGGCATCTGCTTCAACCCGCCCTACCTCGCGGATCACGTTGTCCGCAACCAGGACATCCGCTTTTTGGGGCGGTGCTCCCGTACCGTCGTAAACCAAGCCGTTTCGAATTAAAGTTTTCATTTTTGCCTCCAAGCCCCGTGCCGGGAAATTCACGCTTTAAACGAGCATCCCCCGCGCATCCACCTTACATTCCGTCATGGTGCCATTTTTCCACAAATAGAACCGATTCTGAAGATTGATTGCCGTACAGATATGCAGCGGGATCAGACGAAGCTCCCGCCCTATCCTCAGGCCGGTATTCCCTCTTTTACTCGTCAGCATACCGTGTTCCTCATTCATGCGTGTCAGCAGCAGATCGTCGTTCCCCTCCGTGATGGCATAAGCCGGGAAATAGTACGGAGGCGCGTTCAGCGGCACATCGGTGGGAAATGTTTTGGTACCGCCGTCAATGACCGCATATTCCGGCGAAGGGGTGCTGACCACAGTGGCAACCATCGATGCTGCAATCTCGTCCGGTTTGCAGGCTCCTTCCCGGTAACACATATAATCGTAAAATATGTAGGTCCCCGGCCGGATTTCATTTACCATACCGGTTTCGGCTACGGCTTCTCCCGTTGGAGTAGAGCCTGCGCTGATGTCGGAAACAGCAATTCCATTGGCCTTCAGCTGTTCATAAACGTCGTGCATCAGCTGTCCTTCCTCGCGGCCCGCTGCCTTCGCGTCGGTCGTCACCTTGTTGTTGCAGACGAGACCTTTAAACGTATAAATTCCGGCAAGATTGAGACCGGGCAGCCGGCAAATCTGCCTGGCAAGGGAGAGAACCCGGTCCGGCGATTCTCCCGTCCTTTTCGCTCCCGTGTCGACTTCGACTCGGACCTCAAGAATTTTTCCGCTTTTTACCGCTTCTTTACTCAGCGTCTGAGCTCCTTCGGCACTGTCCACCCCGACAATCAGGCGGCGGATCTGGCGGTTCAGGGCCGCCGCGCGCCTTACGCGGAATTCCCCAACGACCGGGTATGCAATGAAAATATCGTCGATGCCCCCGCTTGCCATCACTTCCGCTTCCGATACTTTCGCACAGGTAATCCCCGAGGCTCCCGCTTCTATCTGCTTTTTTGCCCAGTAGATCGATTTGTGTGTTTTAATATGCGGACGCAGCCTGCATCCGTTCCGATCGGCAATGTGCTGAACCTTTTGAATGTTTCGCATACACTGCTCATAATCGACAACGATGCAGGGCGTTTCCAAATGGGTCATATCAAATTTTCTCAAAACTACTTCCGTTTCCGGAAATTCCCCCTGCCTTTCGTCAGTAACTGTCCACCACGCTTCGAAAAACAATACGGTCTTTCAGCATTTGAGCATTCACGTTCGGATCGGATATTGTGCTTTTCTGAATCGTGATCCGCTTCGGCTCCGGCGACGTAAGATCAAAATAATTGTCACTGAAAATACCGTCCATACCCCGGAAAGATACTTCCACATAGTGGGCAAACCCATCCGAACGGATGTCTATCTCGAATTCATCCCCCCGTTCCCTGATCGTGCAGTCAAGTTTGGGTTTCGTATAATGAAAATGCTTGGGTTTTACAAACAAAGTCGTACCGGAGCTGATTGTTTCGCCGTCCGCCTTTAATTCATAACAGGCAAAAACCGATTTTCGGCCTTCGTCGGTCTTAAAAAAGCGGCTGAAATCTTCCCGATATACCGGCTTTACCGTGAGCGGATCCGCGGAAACCGGCACGGAGTCCTCAAAAAAGATATGAAAGCGCGTGTCGGCCAGCCGCACCGTAAAGGTTCCGGAATGCGGCTGAATGCTGTCGTTGTGAACAAAATACCGGATTTCCGGGCTCAGTTCTTCCGTTTCGCAGGCGGACGCCATAAACGGGCGGTAAAAACGTTTCGCCCCATAATGCAGAGCCTTCCACCTTCCAAAATAATCGATGCTGGACCACGAGGCAACGGGCCAGCAGTCATTCAACTGCCAGTAGATGGAACCCATGCAACGGCCCCGGTTCCGCCGCCAGTGTTCCACGCCGTATTGGATCGCCTTCATCTGCAGGATCTGCGATATATAGACAATCGATTCGAGGTTTCGCGGATACCGGAAATAGCCTGAAATATAAGAAAAGATTTTGTTGTTCGCAAGGCCGTTCTTCTGATGCGACTCCATCACTTCGCTGAAAATGTTCCGGTCTTCTTTCTCGCTGAAACTTTCTATCGTTTTCATGCTTGGGAATGACTGGAACCCATATTCCGAGCAAAAGCGGAAATAATGCTTCCGGTATTCGGTAAAGGGCTTGTTGGAGTGCCAGACTTCCCAGTAATGGCAGTCGCCGCGGTCGAACGCGTTCGGATCGTCAAAAGAACCGCCCGAGGACGGGGATGAAAGCCAATAGTAAGTTTGAGGGTCGTATTTTCGGACCGTACGCGGCAGGATCATTTCAAAGATCTTAATATAATCCGCCTTGTATTTCGGTCGATGCCCTTTCAGCCGATCCCAGCCGGCCCAACCCCACTCCATTTCGTTATTCCCACACCAAAGCCCCAGACAAGCGTGGTGACGGATTCGCCTGACATTATCCCGGGTCTCGGCGATGATATTCTTTTCAAAAGCATCATTGAGGTCATAAACATTACAGGCGAACATCAAATCCTGCCAGACAATGATCCCATACCGGTCACATGCGTCATAAAAACAGTCATCGGGGTAATAACCACCACCCCAGACGCGCAAACAATTGAAGTTCGCCTCTGCGCAATTCCGAACCAGGTGCTCCACAGCTTCCGGGGTAACTCTTGGGATCAGGCTGTCCTGCGGGATGTAATTTGCGCCCATGGCAAACAGCTTTACGTCGTTCACGACAAAAGCAAATTCGCTGCCCCATTTGTCAGGCTGCGTACTCACCGTAATAGTCCGAAGGCCGATGCGGCAGGACCTTTCATCCAGCGTCTCGCTTCCGTCTTCCAAGGATACCTGAACCCGGTATAAGGGTTGCCCGCCCAAACCGTTCGGCCACCAGAGCTGCGGATTTCGGATGATAAAAAGAGCGCTGCAGCAGCCGCTCGCCTGATCCGGACTCACGGACTGCCTTGTCACTGTCCCGTCCGGCGCGGTAAGCCGGCACTGAACCGAGGGGTTTTTCGCTCCGCAGAGGAAGTTTTCGACCCGTACCCGCACCTTTACCGCATCGCTGCGGTGCTCCTGCGTAACAAGGACGTCCTCAATTCGGCCCAAATCCGTAAATTCGAGGCCAATATCGCGGAAGATTCCCATATCCGGCAACTGCGGACCCCAGTCCCAGCCAAACATATAGTGGGCCTTGCGGACCGCCTCGTTTCCTTTCATACAGCCCGTGGATGCATAAAAGATATCGCTGTTCCGTTCCCGGTTCTCAACAAATCGGATGGGAGAACGGAACAGAATCGATATTTTGTTTTTCCCTTTTTGAACGATTGGTTTGACATTCGCACGCCAGACTCTGTGCATATCGTCGGCATCGAGGACTTTTGTCCCGTTGATCGAAACTTCCGCGAGCGTATCAAGTCCGCGGCAAACCAGTTCGACCTTTGCGAATCTGGCCATATCGTAAGGCAAATCGAAATCTTTTTCATACCGGAAATCATTTCTGAGGATTGCTTTCGTCTTTTCCTCATTGAGCCGCCAAAACGGGTCCTCAATTTCATGCAAGCGGAGCAGATCTGTCAGAACCGAACCGGGAACCGTCGCGATGTTTGTTTTTCCGTCCGGCACCGCATAGAATTTCCAGTTCCCGTTTAAACTGAATTTTAGAATTCTAAATCACTGCCTTTCCCCACTTTTGCTTTCAAGGGATTCAGGATTTTATACCTGTGGTTGAAATTCCTTCCACAAAATTACGTTGGAAAATTGCGAACAGGATAACCGTTGGCAAAACGAAAATCGTTGCGGCTGCCATCAGCATAGTCCATTCAATGGTATACTGGCTCATGAAGTCCTGCAGGCCGAGCGACAGCGTAAACATGTCTTTTTTTGTAATATAAATCAAAGGGCCCAGATAATCCGACCAGGCGGCAAGGAAGGTGTAAATCCCGATTGTCGTCAGCGCAGGTTTGCAAAGGGGCAACGCAATCAGCACATAGCGCTGGAACTCGTTTGCACCGTCGATTCTCGCAGCCTCCATGAGAGATTTGGGAAGGCTCTTGAAAAACTGCCTCATTAGAATGATGTAAAAAGAATTTCCAAAGAAGGCCGGCACAATGAGCGGCGCATAAGTATTGGTGAGGCCAAACGTATGCCAGATCTGGTAAAGGGGAATCATGGTGACGGTATAGGGAATCATCATTGTGGCCATCAGCAGCGCGGATATTACTTTCGCACCTTTCCAGTCGATTAGGGAAAGTGAATACGCAACCATAGGCGTCACAATCAATTGCCCAACCAGCGTCAAGGCAGTGATGATTGCCGTATTCCCCATATACCGGAAATAAGGGATTCGTTGAACGGCATCGGGGTAGTTCTTTAAGGTAAGAACGCGCGGAAAAACCTTTACCGGGATTGTAAAAGCATCATCCATCGTCTTCAGCGACGTCGTGATCATAACAATAAACGGAGCCAGAAAGATCAGGCACAACCCTGCTATGATAACATACTTGATCATACTTTTGACCATGCGGACCGTTCGTGTACTCAATTCCTATTCACCCCCCATTCCGTTGGAAAGCGTCCGTTTATTGATTTTAAGGACCAGTATGGTCAGCAGGCCAACAAGGATGAACAGCACCCAGGCCATTGCGCAGGACCTTCCCATATCCATAAAAGTAAACGCATTGTAGAACAAATACAAAGGATACATTAAAATAGAGTTCTCAGGGCCTCCGCTCCCCACCGCATTTGCTCCGCCCGCACTTGCCGTCAGAATGACGTTGACCTGCGTAAAATACTGGAATGCGTTGATCAGATTCAGAATTCCCTGGTAGACAACCACATGAGCCACGCAGGGAAGCGTAATCTTCATAAAACGAACAAACGCATTTGCCCCGTCTATTTCCGCCGATTCATAATAGCTGTTGGGAACATCCTGAAGCGCAGCAATACAGATTAACATGGTTGTACCCGTACACCAGGCGCCGATAATCAACAGCGCCGCCTTGGTATAATGCGGGTCTGTAAGCCATGCGGGACCATGGATGCCGAATTTGCTCAGCGTATTGTTGAGTAAACCGTAGGTTGGGTCGAACATCCAGATCCACACCATAGTGGAAGCAACCATGGGGATTACGGAAGGCAAAAAGAATATGGTCCTGGCCACCCCCCGTCCCCTGAATTTCTTGTTGATTAAGGCGGCAAGGCATAGCGCGATTCCAAGATTCAAGGGTGTGGAAACGAGGGCATAGATAAACGTGTTTTGCAGACTTTTATAAAACAGAGGGTCCTGAAACATAAGCCTGTAGTTTTGAAGGCCTACCCATTTTGCAGGGGAAACCGGGTTGAACTGCGTAAAACTATAATAAAGCGAGCTGAAAAGCGGATATGCGCTAAAAACCAGAAATCCGATGATCCATGGAAGCGCAAACAGAAAACCATTCCGATTATTATTAAGCCGTGTCCTCATTTTCATTTTTCTTCCTACCTCAGGCAGTGGATGTTATGACTCGACCAGATCGTCTCAAGAAGCGGAGAAAGGGCAAGAGCCCTTTCTCACTTCAAACTTTTGCTATCCCGCTCCAAATCCGACAAAGCTTTCTCGGGCGTTTTGGAGCCGTTATAAACATAGTCATAAGCCGAATTAATCATGGATTTATATTTGGAAGCGTCCTGGATCGGCGGGAACTGTACGCCCTTATTCAGTTTCATGGCGTCTAAAAAGGTTCCGATATCCTTTTGAGCGAGGATATCTTTGTCCTGGCTTAAAGCCTCGTAAGTGGGCAGTCCGCCGGTCGCAAGCAGCACGCCTTTTACGCCCTTGGTAGCATAATACTTCATAAAGGCAAAGGCGCCGTCTTTATTTTTTGAAACTTTGGACATCGCCACGGAAGAAGTCTCCAGCCGGCTGGAACCCCTTGCGTCCGGGTTGGCTTTCGTTCCGGGAATATACGTAATAGCATAATCGAGATCCGGTTTATATTTTTGGATCATAGGTGTCAGCCAAAGCCCGTCGAAGCGAAATACTTCGCGACCGGCGAAGAATGCATCCTGCGGAGTATAACGATTGGTGTTCGCCGTGGAAACAAACGCCTGCACGTTCCTCATGCCAAATTTCTGACGATACTGAAGGTTCATTTTCATGCTCGCAAGAGCTCCCTGGTTGTTAGGCGTAAGCGTCTTCCCATCCTGGGCCGCCCATCTTCCGCCGAACGCATAGACTCCTTCCAGTGGCACTGCGGCAAGCGGGAACAACGGATAGCCGAGGACCGTGATATTTCCTTTCCCGTCGGTCTGCGTACAGGCAATCGCCATATCGTACAGTTCTTCCATCGTTTTCGGCGGTTCCGTGTAGCCGTGCGCTTTTAGGATGGCCTTGTTATAATACATTTCAATGATGTTCACCGAATATGGAATTCCGTAAACATCGTTTCCAACGGAGTTCGACTTCACGGCCATTTCGGAAAAATCTTTAGTATTGAGGCTATTTTTCTGAATGTAGGAGTTCAGATTTTCCAACATGCCCTGTGCCTGATAACTGATTACTTCAGAGTCAAGCAGGGAAACCACATCGGGGGAATCATCACTCGCCATCGCAACGATAAATTTCTGCTTATCCGGAACGCTGAGCCCTTCTGCTTTATAATTGGATTGCGATGCATTAAAACCCGCGATCGCTTTTTCCTGACTCTTCGCCTCGTCCCCGGTTGAAGTATACCAGTAAACGATTTTTTTCGGTCCTTCCTCCGTATCGCTGCCGCTCTGCGAACAGGCGGAAAGGAAGGTCGTGGCCATCACAAGAATGGCAGCCAACACTGCGAAACATTTTCTCATAAAACTTCTCTCCCTTTTTATTGGTCTGCAGCAAAAATAAATTTTAAAGCTACCATTATGATTTTTGTGTAAAATCTAAATTATATTATGATATATCTAAATTTTATTTTTACTGTGTTCTAAATATATCCCATATTCTTTCGGATGTCAAGCCTTGTAAGCATGAATCTATATTTATAATTGATAAATTTAATGAGATTTTCATTCTCTTTTCTATGCTATGTTTTATTTTTATGCTAATATCGATTTTAAATGGTGCTAATTTTGTGTTATAATCACATTAAATTAATTTTGCAAATTTGGGCAAATATGATTTTTTTTAATAGGTCGGCCCTACAATCTAGAAAGCCATGCGGAATTTATGAATTAAGGCAGGTAAATCATGAAAAGCATTAAAGATGAAAGGCAAATATTCCATCAGATTCTTACGTTGATTGCCAATCACTTCGGCTCGAACTGCGAAGTCGTGTTACACGACTTGACCGATGGTTACGACCATACAATCGTCGACATCGTAAACGGTCATATCACAAACAGGGAGATTGGCGATTGCGGCAGTAACTTAGGGCTGGAAATTCTTAGAGGCACTGTGCATGATGGAGACCGTTTCAATTATATTACCCACACTCCCGCCGGAAGGATTCTGCGATCCTCGTCCATTTATATCAAGGACGACGGTGGAAAGGTAATCGGTTCCATCTGTATCAATCTGGACATCACAGAAACCGTTCAGTTTGAGGGATTTCTCAAAAACTTTAATCGTTATGAAATTGACGAGCATGGGATTGAAAACGATCAGGAAGAAGTCTTTGTAAAAGATGTCAACGACCTTCTGGATCATTTGATTCGCCAAGGGCAGGCCGTGATTGGAAAACCGATTAAGCAAATGGACAAAGAGGAAAAAATCGCATTTGTGGGATTTTTGGACAAAAAGGGGGCTTTCCTTATTACAAAATCCGGGGATAAAATTTGTGAACTTTTAAATATTTCAAAATTTACGCTCTATAACTACCTGGAAATTTACCATAAGGGGGGATAACCCTTTCGGCCCGTAGACAAAACGCCGTTTGGGCTTGAATCCCAAACGGCGTTTTGCATGCAGATATTCAAATTCGGAGCCCATAAAAGAAGAGAAATGAAAGACTGTGCTCCGGCTTAAATCTGGAGTCCTCGCCTTCCACATTGCCAGTTTTTTGAGATCCATGGCAACAAATTCAGGCGACCCCAACGGTGAGAAGGATATTGGCAAATGTGCGTTTCTCCCCCGTTGCGATGGCAAGACGAACCGAAGGCTGTCCGCATGCTTTGTAAAAACCAAAGCGATCGATTCCATTCAGTTCTGCCCCGCCCAGAAGCGCGCGGAATTCACCGAAGATGGAAGACTCTTCTTCATCCGGAACCATCACTTCCGCCTTTTCAACATTGACGGACTGCAACAGCACTTTCAGCACTTCGGTGACCGTTGGGACTCCTTCCGTCAACCCCAGATAAACTTTAGCGGCATCCCCGCTTCTTGCATCCAACGGATAGTTTCCGTCTGCGATCAGGATCTTATCACCGTGTCCGCAAAGAGAAAGCACATGCATAATGCCCGGATGAATACACCCAATTTTCAGCATAAAAAGCTCTCCTTTATTTTTCGTTTTCACGTAAATGTCCAAGGGCACCGCCGGGATGCCACCGGACATACTCCTGCGGAGTGAGGCCTCGGACCGACTGCAAAAATACGCTGAGTGCCTGCAATACATAGATTTCTGCCAGAATAGAAGCACGCGGCGCGCGGTTCAGCGGTCCGCCCTCCTGTCTGACCCCCGCAAGCAGCGTAACTTCGGCTTCTTTTGCCAACCAGGAGCCCGGGTTTCCAGTGACTGCAATCACCTTGCAGCCATTGTTTTTAACCGCTGTTACCGTGGATTTCAGTTCGGATGTCTCTCCGCTATTGGAAATACAGATCACCGCGTCGCCTGCAACCAGCTGACCGCAAGAACCGTGTACCGCTTCCGTTCCGTGAAGATAATACGTCGGTGTTCCGGTTGACGAGAGCAGCGATGCCATGTATTCCGCTACATGGGATGGTTTTCCGATGCCGGTGACATGAACACGATTGCCATTTTTTTGAGCTTGAAAAATGATTTTTGCTGCTGCCTCCAGACTTTCGGGCGTGACGGATTGAATAAAATCGCCGAATTCAGTGCCAGAAATCTTCTGAAAATTTTGCAGAGCCTTCCGGGTTTCTTCCAATATCATGCTGTTTCTCCTTTCTGCTTCAAACCGTCAAGGAACGAAAGATCAAACGTCAGATCGTTTTCGCGTTTCATGAGCGCAACTACCTCATCCATTTTCGGAAGGGACGGCTGTGCGCCCAATCGGGAAACTGTGAGGGTGGCAGCGTAGTTTGCAAAATGTAACGCGTCCCTTCGGCTGAGGCCAGCGCAGAGTGAAGCCGAAAACGCCCCCACAAACGAATCCCCCGCCGCAGTCGGGTCCTTGACTTTTACAATATCAATGCACGGCTCATAAAGGAATTCTTCTTTGTTTGCCACAACCGCGCCCGCATTCCCGAGCGTGACAACGACATTGCGCACATCCTTTGATAGAAGCGCATCAACCGCTCTGTGTACGTCATCCATATTGACACTTTTTCCATCTTTTCGAATGGGAATGCCCGTCAGGTCGGCCATCTCATGTTCATTCGGGGAAATGTAGGTAAGGTGCGAAAGCAGACCGGTCGAAAGCCGTGCGGACGGCGCCGGATTCAACATAACGGGAATATGCTTTTCGTACGCATATCCGGCGATGATTTCGTCGATTTGCATCGGAATCTCAAGCTGCAAGATCACCATATCGTATTGGCCGATTGTGTCTTTCAAAAACGCGACATGTTCCGGCCGGATCGTCATATTGGCGCCCGGCACGACAATGATGCGGTTGCGCGTGGTTCCGTTTCCAACTTCAAGCTGAACATTCCCGACAGCCGAACAGGCTCCCCTGTCAACACCAACAAAGTCTGTATGGACACCGGCTTCCCGGCATGAACGGATTAACTTTCGACCAAAATCGTCATCACCTACCCGTCCAACCATCGTTACGTCCGCACCAATCCGTGCGGCCTGCGCCGCTTGATTCGCTCCCTTTCCGCCCGGTGCCATCTGATATTCGAATCCCAGGACGGTTTCCCCCGCATTCGGAAAACGTCCTGCTTTTACAATCAGGTCCATCACAAAGCTGCCTACCACAAGGATCTTTGGTTTTTGCGGCATGTCGCTTCCTTCTTTCTCAGCAATTCGATTCCGGCACTTCAATTTTCATAACGATTTTTTTGATCCGTCGTGGGCCGTTCTCACAGACAAGCGGCATATGAGCCTCGTGCGGAAAGCAAACGACAAATGAGCCAGGATTTAACAATGGAAAAAAGCCTCGATCGTTGTCACGGTAAAATGCGATGTCGCGGCCGGCGTCATACGGTTTCAGAATGGTGAGGGAATCGGTGCTCTGAAAGCCGATGCGTTCCTGACCGGAAACCAGGTATTGGAGATCAATATACCGCTTGTGGGATTCCCAGCGACATTCGCTGTGCTCTCCGGTGCAGGGTTCCTGCACCAGGGCAAAAACTTTATCTTCGTTCACGGGATATTTTCCAATAGGAAGCCGGGAAGGATTTATCTCCGCCAGATAGAGCAGGGCGATGTCGATTTGCGGGGAAAGTCCACCGTAGAACATCAGATGATTACGATTGTCGCAGATCATACTTTTTTCTCCCTTTTAAGGGATTTTTATCTCAGGTCGAACTTCCAGAAGGTAATATTTTTCCGGCGGCTGGTATAGGTCATCAGCAGAGAATTTTCGTGGAAGATCACCGCCGGATAAGAGAATTCACCCTCTGCTGCTTCCAGAGTATAAACATCTTTCCATGAAATCCCGTTATCTTCCGAGCAGGAAAGGCAAAGCGGGAAACGCGGCCCCCAATTTTTCCCCACGGGGTTGTAAACGAGAAACAAACGCCCGTCGTCTGTCTTTGCAAGATCAATCCCGCTGTTGTTGTTCGGCAAACTAGTCGCATAACCGGGACACCAGGTTTTCCCTCCGTTTTCCGAATCACTCCGAAAGATTTTGCCTTCCGTGGTGCGCATCAGCATGTGCACCACGCCGGGTGAAGATTCCCAAAGCGTCGGCTGAATCGCTCCCCTTCCCGTAAACGACTGTTCGGAAACCGGGATTGTTCGATCACAACCGTTCTTTGTCCCCACGTTGTAAAGAGGAATAAAAATCTCATTACTTTTCTGCCAACTTGCACCGCCATCGTCTGAACAGTCCGCAAAACAACGCCAACGCCCATCTTCCAGTGATGCCGGAGCAAGCCAGCGTCCGTTGGAAAGGACAATCATCTTATTGCGCACCGGGCCTCGTCCTCCACGGTTCCCCGGAATGAGCTCTTTCGGCGAGGACCAGGTATGGCATTCGTCACGGGAAACGGCAACCCATGTCTGCCAGGAAGCGATTTTTCGCCCAATCTTGAAGAACAGAAAAACGCTCCCGTCGCCGCATACAAATAAAACGGGATTCCAGTGCGGCAATCCGCTCTGTTCGAGCACTTTCGGTTTCTGCCAGCCACTGCCTTTTGTGTGTCTTGCGCCCCAAATGGCAACGTCGTCCGCGCCTTCGCAGGTGCCTGCAAACCAGGCACAGAACAGGTCGCCGTTTGGGAGAACCGCCAGCGTAGATGCATGGCAAGCGTCAAAGGGGAGTGTGCCGGTCAGAACTGTTTCTTTTTCGACATGCCGGAATCTTTCATTTGCTTCCATCCGCATCTGCTATTACCCCTTAATACCGGAAGTCGCAATGCCTTCCACGAAATATCGTTGCAGCAGGAGAAAAACGATCATCGTTGATATAATGGCCATGCAGCATGCTGCAAGTGCTGTACCATACTGGAACTGAGCGTTGGAGTTAACCGACCCCATGAACTGAGCGATACCAACCGGGAGCGTCAGCATCTTGTCGGAACGAATGGCGATCATCGGCCACAGAAAGCTGTTCCAGTTTGCAATAAACGTCAGGATCGTTACCGTGGAAAGCGCCGGCTTGGAAAGCGGCAGCATGATTTTTGCAAATATGGTGAATTCGCCGCACCCGTCGATCCGTGCCGCCTCTTCCAGCTCGCGCGGAAGGCCTTTAAAAAAGCTTGTCAAGATAAAGATACTGGTCACATTGGCCGCCGAGGGAAAAATGATCGAGCCGTATGTATTCAGCATTCCAACCTTGGCACACATCAGGTAGAGGGGGATCATATACGCCTGAATTGGAATCAGCAGCATGGTGACGATGGTGCCGTAGATCAAGTTACGGCCGCGAAAATGGAAACGCCCTAACGCATAGGCCGCCAGCGACGCAAGAAAGAGGATCAGCAACGTGCCGGCGATCGACGTGATCAGGCTGTTCACACCCCATGACAAATAAGGATACTTCTGCAGTACCGTCGTGTAATTGGAAAGGGTAAAAGTTTTTGGCACCCACCTCGGCGGATAGCTGAGGATCTCCGCTTCCGGCTTGACGGAACACACGAAAGCCCAGACGAGGGGGAATAGAAACACGACGCATACCGCTACAAGAAGAAGATACTTTAAGCCCGGTTTGATTTTCTTTTTCATTGCTTCACACCTCCTCATCCACTTTGAGCAGTTTGTTCTGGATAAAGATCATAATAATGAGGATGATCAGTACGGCGACTTCAATGGCGGAGCCGTAACCCATCTCATAGTTCTGGAAGGCCGATGTATAAAGATACTGCACCATGGTTAAAGTCGAGGTACCCGGTCCGCCGTTCGTCATGACGAAAATCTGGTCGAACAGTTGGACCGTGTTGACCATGGTCAACGTGACGACCATGGATGTGGTTGGTTTCAGGAGCGGAAGCGTAATTTTTATAAAGGTCTGGAACCGCGTCGCCCCATCGATGCGCGCAGCTTCGTACAGTTCTTTGGAAATCCCCTGAAGACCCGCCAGAAACAGGACGGTGTTATATCCCAAAAAGGACCAGACAATAACAATGGCCACAGAAGTCAGTGCCATATGTTCATTGGTTAGCCACTGTACCGAAGGTCCTCCCATTTTCTTAAGATAGTAATTCAGGATACCGAAGTTGTTGTCATACATCCAGTTCCAGATGATGCCGACAACCGCCGGGATCAGGACATAAGGAATAATGGCGACGGTCCTTCCCACATTCCGCCCACGCATTTTCATGTTGAAAAAGGCAGCCAGAAGAAGACTGAAAATAATGAGAGGGGGTAGGGTCAGAACGAAAAAGACGAGTGTGTTGATAATGGAAATATGAAAATTGCTGTCCGTGAGCATGCGTTTGAAATTATCCAGACCGATAAAAGATAACGATCCCGCAAGATCCCACTTGCAGAAGCTGATGAAGATTCCCGCAATGCTCGGGCCGAGTCTGAAAACGGTAAACACAGCAAGATACGGCAGCAGAAACAGCACTGCGATTTTGCCCTGTGAACCTCTCAGCGGTTTTGTTCCCTTAGGCCGCTTCAAGCCCAAGGCGGCCGTGCCTCCATTCGTTTGCGTGTTGGGCATATGCTTTTATCACTCCTTAATCGAAGGACACTTTTCCATCAAAGGGCGGGCAGCCAAAAAGGCTGCCCGCCGGATACACGCCAAGTCAGCCTGCCAGGATCTTATTGATATCGTTTTCAAGCTGTTTTGTGATTTCGGCAGGATTCTTATGGTTCAGCATTGCGTTTTGGGCCGCCGTTAAAATCGGGCTTGGGGCGGAACTGGAGAAAACTTTGACCGATTTTTTGTTGGCGGGCAAGAATTTGACATAGTCGAGTTCAGAAGTATAGGCATCCATCCCCTGCATCTTTGTCGACAGTTTCAGCGCTTTCAAGTTTGCCGGGATCTGACCGGAAAGCGCCCACTGCGCAGAATTATCCGAAAGCCATTTGATAAAGGTTTGTGCCGCCTTGACTTTATTGGCATCTTTATTTTTGGGAATGGTAAGCATTTCGGACGCGCCCCAAACTGCTTTCTGATCGAAAATCCGGGGATAAGCTGCCGTATCCCAGGCAAATTTCACGGATGAAAGGCCAGAGAGCTGCCAGTTTCCATCGACGACCATCGCAACGGTGCCCGCCTTAAAATCGTCGATCGGGGATTTTTCTCCCGCCGGCGTTACCTTGTATTTATAAATAAGATCTTCCAGGAACTGGAATGCATCAGACGTTTTTTTACTGTCAAGCGAAACAGATGTCATGCTGTCGGTAAAAGGATTGTAGCCCTGCTGATTCATCAGCGCAAAAATCTGATAGAATCCATGATGATTCTGGAGAAACCCGTAGCCGTACTGCTTGATATTGGAAGAATCGAATCCGCTTTCCGATGCGTTTTTACCATTGGCATCCAGAGTGAGTTTCTGAGCGTCCGCAATCAATTCCGCTTTATTGACCGGCGGGTTGGAAATACCCGCTTTTTTAAATAAATCTTTGTTATAATACAGGGCATGCATATTAACATCCAGGGGAACACCGTACTGTACGTTGTTCATCATGGTCCCATCCCAGGCCGTCTTGATATAATTGTCAGCATCCAGGTTCAGGTTTTTGATGGCATCGGAATCCAGCACGCCCATGTCAACGAACTGACCGACTTCAAATGTGTGCATGGCAACGACATCGGGGGTTGCTCCCGCCTGGTAATCGGCCAAAAACTTTGTGAACATCTGGGACCACTGCAACGATGTGAATTTGACCTGTACTGCCGACTGGCCTGCGTTGAACTTTTTAACGAGCGCATTCATCTTGTCAAGGTCTGCCCCGGTCCATCCCCCATAATAATTAATGGTAGCAGCCGAAAGGGCCGCGCCGCCCCCGGACGCTCCAGACGGCGTGCCGGACTGCGCATTGTTGCCCGAACATCCGGAAAATACCGAAAAGGACATCGCAACGGTCGCCAAAATGGCAAAAATTTTTCTCATTTTTGTTCCTCCCAAAAATATTTTCACAGTTGCTTTCCCGCCCGAATATGAAAGGAAAGCATCTGCAAATTTACGAAATTCCAAGTTTTGTTTCCATCACTCTGGTAAGTTGAGCCATCTGGCTGAGCTCCAGCCGCTCCGTGGCCGTCTGTGCCGCCTGGCTGCCTTTGCGCGCGGTTTCCCCCATAGGTACGCCGACCATGTTGAGATAGCACTTTGCATTTGCCGGATAATTTTTCAGTTCGATATAAGAACACATTGTCAGGACATTCTGAACCATATCGGTTACCCGCTGATTTTCCTTCCAATGCTTCACCAGCCAAGCATACAGCTTCATCTGGAAATTTGCCATTACTCCGCTGTAACCGGCACCGCCATACTTCATGCTCTCCACAAGCGTGGCGGTATTGGCATTAAACAGCCGCATGCCGCTTCCGTTCAAAATGCTCAGTTTTTCCCGGATCTGTCCGATGTCACAACAGGTGTCCTTTAAAAAAGCAAAGCGTCCTGTGGAAACACAATACTTTAGAATCTTTGGCGTAAGCACTCTTTTGTACGGGTAAGGGCACTCATAAAAGCCCAGCCTGACGTCTTTCGGCAGCTCATGTAAAAGGCTGTCGAGCCGTTCAAGGAAAACATCATCGTTTTCATCCTCACCCGCCAGGCGGTTGCTAATCAATATGACGGCGTCCACACCCGTTTCCGCAATTCGATTCAATTCTTCCGCCTGGTCGTGCAGATCATAGGAAACATGGCCGGATGCGACAACCGGTACCCTCCCGGAGGACTTTTCTTTGACAAATTTGCTGAGTTTGGCTCTTTCTTCCAAAGAAAGGTAAAAAATTTCGCTCGATTGACATGCCGCAAATAATCCATCCGCGCCGTTCGCGATATACCAGTCGGTCAGTGCACCCAGTGCGCCATAATCGATCCCCTGGTTATGATCAAAGGGCGTTACCATCGTTGGCCATGCCCCGTTTGCGAGATTCATGTTCATGGGTAATATTTTCCTCCAAATTAAAATTAATCAATTGTGCATCAATCAAAAAGGACGAGACAGATTTTATTCATTAATAATGAACGATGTTCTTTAATTTTATTGTACTCGTCTTTTGAATCTATGTCAAGTTATAATGATAAATTTTCAAAAAAATATCGATTATGCCTAATTGAATTTCATCGTTTTGTCATTTTCCCTTATTTTTACATTTGTAAGTAGAAACAAATTCAAAATCTGCTGATTGAATACTGTGTTGAATTGACTTTTCCAAAAATTTATTTATAATGAATGAATATAGTTTATTAATGAAAGATAAAATGATGCGTTAAAGCATTGGCATGATACGGGAGGAGTCTAAAATGTCAAACCAGATCGCATACCCTGAAGGCGTAAAGGTCCGTTCCCTCTACAAAGCAATCAAGTTATTGGACTATTTTGATTCCAGTCATCCGGAGCGGGGAATCAGCGAACTTGCCGGGCTGAGCGGAATGCTGAAGAGCAGCATCTACAATATCATGAGTACTTTCGAGACCTGCGGTATCATAGAAAAAGACCCCAAAACCAGTCAATATCGTCTGGGGTTAAAAATTCTGGAGCTCAGTAATGTGCTAAACCAAGACGACGTTTTCTGGCAAGTGATCCGGCCGTTTATGGAAGAACTGACAGACCAGACGGGAGAAACCGTTTTCCTGGCAACTCCTTATGGGACAAACATTATTTATCGCGAGGCAGCTTTCCCGAAACACGCAATTTCAGCGCGCGCTATTAAGGGTGTCGTAGCACCTATGTACTGTACAAGCCTCGGGAAAGCCATTCTTTCCTGTATGGATCCTTCCATGACAGAGCGGGTGATTGCCGACGGTCTGAAAGCTTTCACCCCATACACAATCACAGACCCTCAGACATTCCGAGAAGAAATCGACCGCATCCGCAGGGTCGGGTATGCGGTCGATAACATGGAGCACGAATACGGCATTAAATGCGTCGGGGTCCCTTTGAGCAACGAGCAGGATCAAGTGATTGGGGCCATCAGTCTTTCCGGACCTTCCCTTCGGTTCAACGAACAACAAATTGTGGAATATTCCAAGCTGTTGGAAGAACGTGCACACCAAATTCGAAACCGTATCTGACTCAGGAAAGAGACCGAAACAGCAATCATCCGCAATTTTAAAAGCCCGCCCTGCCGGCCCAGAAAACTGAACCGACAGAGCGGGCTTTATAGAAATCCATCTTCCCTCATCACCGAAACTAATTTGCTTCATATCTTCATTATGCAGATTGGATTTTCAAAGTTCCTTTCCACAACTGCTTTCCGCCGTCTTCCAGTGAAAGCGCAACGGGGCCAGGTTCCACCGTAAAACACATGTTCGCGTCCCACACGGCAAGCTTCCCGGCATTCAGAGCCAGGCAGACGGATGCGGATTCTCCGGGACGGAGAAAATGCTTTTCAAACGCGCGCAGTTCTTTCTTTCTCCGCACGACCGATCCGCCAAGCCCGTGGATGTAAAAGGACGGGACGGCCCACCCTTCCCGATCCCCAGTGTTTTGTACGGTAAATTTTAAGACGACAGGATGCGATTTCAAACCTTCCACCGACACCGAGGCACTGGAAAGATGGAACCCGGAATATTGGAACTCCGTATAAGACAAGCCGAACCCGAACGGGAAAAGCGGCCGATGGGTTTCATCGCAGTAGCACATGGCGTCGTAGGAGCTTTTATAATTGTAATACACCGGGAGCTGCCCCGCACTGCGGGGAATGGAAACCGGCAGACGGCCCGACGGGCAGACGTCCCCGAACAGGATTTCCCCCAGCGCTTGACCACCCATGGGGCCGGGATAAAAAGCGTACAGCAGCGCGTCCGTCCGGTCCACAATCTCCGGGATGGCGTAAGGGCGTCCAGCGACGAGAACCGTCACCGTCGGCTTTCCGAGCGCAAAAACGGCGCGGGCAAGCACCGTCTGCTCCGCGCTCAGCGAAAGGGTCGCGCTGTCGACGCCTTCGCCGCAGTCCATCGGCAGCCGCTCGGCATGGACCGCCGCACCGTTCGAGTCAAACTCAGCACCTTCAAACCGGCTGCTCGAACCGCCCAGCACCAAAATCGCCACGTCGGCACGGCCGGCGGCTTCCACCGCTTCTTTCCCGCAGCCCGGAGCGGTTTCCACCCGCACGTTTTTTCCCGCCGCACGGCGAATCCCTTCCAGAACAGTCGTCCCCGTTCCGGGGCGGATCGGCGGCGTATAGTCTCCGCACTGGCGGTACAGGCTGTCGGCGTTCGGTCCGATCACGGCCACGGACGAAACCGAATTCCGACCGAGGGGAAGCAGACTCCCCCTGTTTTTCAGCAGGACGGGCGACCGGCGCGCAAGTTCGAGCGACTCACTGTTCTTTTGGTAGGAAAAGCGGTCGAGATCCAGCGGTTTTTCCAGATACGGTTTTTCAAACAGCCCGCGTGAAAATTTCAGTTTCAAGACGCGCAGGACTGCGGCGTCCAGCTCTTCCATCGTGATTTTCCCGTCTTCCAACGCCCGGTCGAGCAGGGAGAAGCAATCGTCCCAGAGGCCGGCGTCGACACCGGATCTCAGCGCGAGGGCGCCGGAATCCTCGGGATTTCCGGTCAGCTGGTCCAGCCGGTCGACCGCCTTTCCGTCCGCCATCACAAGGCCGTCAAAATGCAGTTCCCCGCGAAGGATGTCTTTCAGCAGATGCGGGTTGGCGTGGCACGGCAGGCCGTCGATCTCGTTGTACGCGGCCATGATGCCCGCAGCGCCCGCGCGGCAGGCCGCCGCGGCGGGCGGAATGTGGATTTCGCGCAGCTCGCGCTCCCCGATGCGCGCAGCGCTTGCGTTGACGCCGCCGGTTCCTTCCCCCTGCGCGCAGAAGTGCTTGGCGACCGCGGCGATCCCTTGTCCCCGGATGCCCCTGACGGCGGCTTCCGCCATGCGGGAGCAAAGGACCGGGTCTTCCCCGAAACATTCCTCGCTGCGCCCCCAGCGCGGGTCGCGCAGAACGTCCAACACGGAAACCAGCGCAAGGTCCACGCCTAACGCCTTCATCTGCGCGCCGCAGACGGCGAACGCCGTTCGCACCAGCTCCGGGTCGAAAGAAGCGCCCATGGCCAGAGCCACCGGCAGGAGGTAGCCGTCCAGCGCCTGATGCCCGTGGGGGCATTCGCTGCTCATCAGAGCGGGGATGCCGAACCGGGAACGGGACGTCACATATTTCTGCACGGCGTTGTACGCCGACAGCGCCAGCGTGCCGTCCAGGCCGGTTTCGTAGCCGCGCCCGGACCACGGGTCGGCCCGGTACAGGCCGTACAGCAGACCGAGGCCGCCCCACCGCTCCACTTCTTTTTGAAATTCCTCCGTCAGCACAACGGTTCCGCCGTTCCGCCGATAGCAGGAAAAGCCGAACAGCCTCTGGTTCAGCTGCCCGGCTTTTTCCCGCACGGTCAGACGGGAAAGCAGGTCGCGGGCGCGCTCCTCCGCCGAAAGCTCCGTGTCCTGATATTTCATGGTTCCAGAATCACCCGAAACGTTTTAATTTCATAGGGCTTGTAATCGAACGAAAATTCCCGCCCGTCATAAGGCAGCTCCGCCAGGTCGTTCTCCATCAGGTCGCATTCCGAGACTTTTGCGATCCGGTCCGCGAGCCGGACGGAGGCTTTCCCCCGGCGGTTCTGGTACTCATACATGCGCAGGATGATCCCGTTGCCGTCCTCCGCTTTTTTGACCGTGTCGGCCATCATGTTTTCCGCGTCGACACGGAACAGGGAATAATCCAAATCATTCGCCGCTTCCGGCACCGCGTAGGCAGGCTGGTTCAGGCAGGCGGCTTCTCGGGCCGTGCCGGCCTCGCGCCAGGTGCCCGCGTGCGGGTACAGGGAATACGTGAAAACATGCTTCTCCTGGTCGGCGGTCTTGTTCGGCTCGATGCCGCTTTTAATCAGGGTCAGGGCCATGTCGCCGTTGTGGACGGAATGGCCGTACTTGCAGTCGTTCAGCAGGCTGACGCCGTACCCGCCTTCGGAGACGTCGATCCAACGGTGGCCGCAGCTTTCAAAGCGCGCAACATCCCAGCTGGTGTTCCGATGCGTCTTGCGCGTGACGTTGCCGAACTGGATTTCAAACGTCGCCTCGTCGGAATGGATTTCCACCGGGAAATGGACTTTGAGCAGATGCTGGTGTTCTTTCCAGTCCACCGCGGTCTGGAAGTCAATTCTGCGGTTGTCGGCATAGAAATACACCGTCTGCCGAATCGTCGACTTCGAGAATTTCCGTTCCAGCCGCAGGGCGGCGCGCACCGGGCCACGCTCGACCCATTCCATCTTGACAAGGCCGTCGACATCCCAGAACTTCTCCGTGTAATAAATGTCGATGTCCCAATTGTCAAAATAGATGGGCTTATCCTCGTAGACGCGCATCTGATTGCCGCGGCGGCCCGCCTGAAGGACCTCGCGGCCGTTCTGTTTGTCGTACACGGAAGAAAACAGGCCGTGTCCATCCAGCGCGACGCGGTAGAAAGGAGTCTCGAGCCAACGTTCCGAGATCCGGAACGGGTTTTCCGTTTTGTCCGGCTCCGCGCTCACGGCAAAGCTGCGGTATCCCTTGGAAGGCAGGGCGTCCACATACGCGACGGCTCCGTTTTCCGTCCGCTGCACCGGGTACCGCTTTCCGCCCCGCACAAGGGATGCGGCCTGCAGCTTGCCGAGCTGCAGCAGCGCGCCGCGCGCAAAGCCGAGCGTATTGAACGCCGCGACGGCCTTTCCGGAGCCGGCAAGCGCCCGCAGTCGTTTGCCGATCAGCCCGGCGCCGGTTTCGGCGATCTTCTCGTATTCTTTCTTCGTGACCTCGTAAACTTCGTGGATCGACGAACCGGGCAGAATATCGTGGAACTGGTTCAGCAGGACATTCTTCCACATGGCGTTCAGTTCCGTGCCCGGGTATGGCAGGCTGCGCCCAGCCAATACCGACAGCAGTTCCAGGTCCATCAGCATCAGCTCGCTCTTGCGGTTGGCGCGCTTGTTCCTTGCCACGGACGTATAAGTCCCGCGGTGGTATTCGAAGTAGAACTCGCCTTCCCAGGTGTGCAGCTGCGGATTGTCTTTGACGCGGCGCTCCAGCTCCTCAAAATAGGTTTCGGAAAATTCCTGGCGGACTTTCGGCACGCCGTGCAGGCCCTTTTCCATGCGCTTCGAGGTCTCCAGCATCTGCCGCGTCGGTCCGCCGCCGCCGTCCCCGTAGCCGAAGGCGATCAGCACGTCGTTGTTGATCTCTTTGTTCTGGTAGCGCTCCCACGCGCCCATGATGGCGTCCGGGTGCAGCATGCCGTTGTAGGTTGTGAAGAAGTTCTTGGCGCTCTGCCCCACACCCAGCGTGGTGATGAAATGCGTGAGGATCTCGCTTCCGTCGATCCCGCGCCACAGGAAAGTGTCGTTGGGGATTTTGTTGAACTGATTCCACGACAGCTTAGTCGTCATGAAATAGCGGATCCCGCTCTTTTTCATGATCTGGGGCAGCGCGCCGTTGAAGCCGAACGCGTCCGGCAGCCAGAGGACCTTGCTGTCCACGCCGAACTCCTCGCGGAAAAAGCGCTTGCCGAACAGGATCTGCCGCACCAGGGACTCCCCGGAAGTCAGGTTGCAGTCGGCTTCCAGCCACATGGCGCCTTCCGGCTCCCAACGGCGCTGCTTCACGCGCTCTTTCAGCCGCGAATACACGTCGGGGTAACGTTCTTTCAGAAATTCGTAAAGCTGCGGCTGACTGGACATGAACTTGTAGCCCGGGTACTCGTCCATCAGCTTCAGGACCGTTGCAAAGCTGCGCACAACCTTTTCCCGCGTCTGGGCCACCGTCCACCACCAGGCGACGTCGATGTGCGTGTGGCCGATGCAGGTGGCGATCACGTCGTCATACCCGGCCATATCCTGGTACAGCGCTTTTTGCAGATAGGCGTCCGCGGCGCGGACGGAGCGGTAGAAATCTTCCGAATATTCGACCCGGAAATCCAGCAGGTTCACCGCATGGTTCAGGACGCCCGCCATATCCAGACGGGTTTTGCTGTCCTTTTCCATTCGGGCGAACGACCACAGGGGAACCTGCATGTCGTAATACAGGTTCCGGATTTCCGGGTCGACCTGCACCATTTCGGCGATCAGCCGGAATTCCGTGTGCAAAATTCCCGTGTAGGCCTGCAGGTCGAGGCGGTAGCTGTCCCCCGCGCGGGCATGATCGGTCAGGAACACTTCCCGGTGGTTGATGTCCAGCCCCTGCGTCACCTGTCCGTTGACAAACAGCAGGAACTGCGGGTTGCGGCCGTCGTCGGTGTCGTCGATCTGCGTATGGAACACCAGCCACAAAGGCTTTCCGTCAAAGCTTTCCGGCACGGTGAGGTCGGTACGGAACCAGTAGTGCCGATCCCGCCCGTACCAGTGGGCCTTCAGGCTGTCGAAGTCCTTCCAGGGCGTCCGGGATTCGTCCGCTTCCCGCGGCCGCAGGAACAGGCCGTCCTTGATCTTCCAACTGGTAATATCCTGTTTCCGGACTTTTTCCAGCTTTTTGAGCTGGCCGCAGATAACCTGCGCGCGCTCTTCCGAAAATATCATCGTTATCCTCCTAAAAAAGTATCAGAGTATCGATTCAGCAATTCATCGGGTTTATTCTTCCGCCCCGCAGCCGCGCAGAAACCCGCACAGGTCCTGCACCGTGCTGCGGATCCGGTAAAGCTCGCTTTCCCGGTTGCGCCGCCGCCAGAGGATTTCATATTGGCGGAACCAGTATTCCAGGGCTTCCGCCAACGCGCCGCATTCAAGGGCAAGCGGTGTCTCCGGCCGGCCGTACGCGTATTTTTTCAAGGCAAGGCAGGCGGCGTCGGTCAGCGCGACCCCACGCGCAGAGCACGCATATTCCTGCAGATCCGTCGTGCGGGAAGCCGGACGCGCAGACACGGCGATCTGCCGCTCCAATTCCAGCGCGCGGCGGTATCCGCGCAGGGCGGCGGCATCGTCCATGGCCAGGATCAAGTTGCGGTCATGCTCCGCCGATTGCATTCCGAGCAGCCGGGATTCCCGCCAGCAGACGATGCCGGCCCAGGTTCCGGCCTGCTGTCTGGAAAGCTCCGTCAGCGCATCCGACAGGCCGTCAGCCAAGGCGCCGAATTCCATGCGGAAATATGCCCGTGAAAACTCCCGCCAGTCACGGGAATCGTCCGTGTTCCAGGAAAGCGCCGCCCCCAGAGCCATCCCCGGCATGGAATTCGCGAGCAGGTTGACATGCCCGAAATCGCCCCAGTCGGTGTTCAGCACCCCTTTTGCCCCGTATTGTTTTCCGAGGCGCACCATGCGGGTAATGTTGCGGAAGGCATTTTCGAACAGGTTCATCATCATTCTCCAGCCGCCGACGCCCGGGCAGACCTGGAATTCCGTGCCGGACTCCGCGACGGTTCGAATCTCCTCTTCCTTGAAGTCCGCCCCGTAATTCCAGTACAGACACTGCACCCCTTTGGGGATTTCGCGGATGTATTCCGGCGTTTTCAGAATGATGTCGCCCCAGAACGAGACCTTTTTCCCTTTGCCCTGCACATAGCGGATGATTTTTTTCAGGAAATCGACATAGACCCTGCCTTTTCCTTCCCGCTGCACCAGTTCGGCGCCCTTTCCGGCCCCGATGTCGAAGGTCTCGTCGCAGCAGATGTTGAACTGCCCGGACGAGAACAGCGGGATATACTGGTCGAGCATTCTCCGGACCAGATCAAAGCTGCCGCCGTCGGCCGCGTTCAGCGTGTGGTGCGCCATGCGTTCGTACCACGAAAACGGTTGGGAATCGTCGATCGGCAGTTCCGAGTATTTCCGCCATGTTTTGGTCATGAGGATCTCATAAAGGTGCCCGAACGTCGCGAGCGCCGGGACCAGCTCGATATGCCGTTTCCGGCAATATCCGTCCAGTTCCAGAATCTCCTCGGCCGTCAGCGGGTCTTTCCCGGTCCACGCCTCGCTGAACCCGAGGAACGCAAACGTATGCTCCACATAGAGCTGCATCTGGTTGATCTTATAGAACGCCAACCGGTCGGCCAGGTCCTTGAGCGTCTCCAGCGTGGGGACCTTGCCGCGCGTCACATCATAGAAAAAGCCCCGCGTCCGGAACGCCGGCGCGTCCCGGATGGAGACTCCCGGCCACGCCGCGCCGTACTGCCGCACGATCTGCCGCAGGGTCTGGATCCCCCAAAAGATTCCGGTTTCCCCGCCGGTCAGCTCGGCGCCGTCCGCCGTGACGGTCAGGCGGTACCCTTCGCCGCTGGAATCCGTTTTCCGAAGGAAGGCCCCGCCCCGGGGCGGGGTTTCCGATTTTTCCACCGGGCACTCGATACAGGCGGCTCTTTGAATCTCCGATTTCAGCAGCTTGGCCGCCCGGAATTCCGGGAAGCCGCAGTTTGGGTCCAGCACAATTTTGAAACCCGGGTCCAGCAAAAATTTTTCACCGTTTGCAGCCAAATTTGCCGGCTGCGGAATCAGCGTCATTCCGACCGATCTCCCTTTCCGCGTTTTCTGTTTTGAATCCTCAAGATAAAGTCCGATTTTTACAGCAATAGGAAAAAGTTCATCCTATGATAACCTACTTTTTCCAGTTTATATTTCCCGCGGATTTTCTTCTGCAAAAAAGCCGAAACAGATGTCTGCATTGCGGAAAAGTCAGAGCGGATATTTTTTCATATAATCCATCAACTCGTCCACTGTGGTAAACGCCAGGCCGGTCACCGTGTCCGCACAGCCGTAGTAAATGGCGATCCTGCCGGTAGCGGAATCCGCCAGCGCCGCGCAGGGGAACGTCACGTTCGGCACATCGCCGACCCGCTCATACGGTTCCTGCGGACCGAGGATATAAAAGCGCGAACGCAGTTTTACCTTCCATGGTTCATCCGCATCCAGCAGAGCGCATCCCATGCGGTAAACAAAGCCGTTGCAGGTATTGATGACCCCGTGGTAGATCAGCAGCCAGCCTTCATCCGTTTCGATCGGCACCGGCCCCGGGCCGATTTTTTTCGACTGCCAGGCGGAACGGTCGCCGGAGACGGTCCCCATCACATACCGGTGCTTGCCCCAGAAGGTCAGGTCCGGGCTGACGCTGCAAAAAATGTCGCCGAACGGGGTGTGCCCCGTGTCGCTCGGACGGCTGAGCATGGCGTAATGCCCGTGGATTTTGCGCGGGAACAGGACGCCGTTCCGATTATAGGGAAGAAACGCATTTTCCAGCTGATGGAATTCTTTGAAGTCGAACGTATAGCCGAGGCCGATGGTCGGGCCATGGTATCCGTTGCACCAGGTGATATAATACCGATCCCCCAGAAAACAGACGCGCGGATCATACCGGTATTCGCGCCGGTTCACTTCCGGATCTCCGTCGAACCGTACCGGGCCGGGATTGATCTTCCAATGAATTCCGTCCGCGCTGAAGCCGGCGTGGATATCCATGCTTACGGCCCTGCTGTCACAGCGGAAAACGCCCGCAAAACCGGCACGGTACGGAACAACGGCGGAATTAAAAACGCTGTTGGACGTCGGGATCGCATCGCGCGGAATAATCGGGTTCGCGCTGTACCTCCAGACCGGTGACTGGCACCCAGCCGGCTTCGGCTGCCACGGAATGTCCTGCAGTGGTGCTCCTATCAGTCTGCTCAATGAAAATGCCTCCAGTTTATCTCTTTCATTCGTGAAATGTCCATTCCCGGCCCGTCCAGCGGATTGCCCGGGCCACGGGATGATTGAATCTGCATTGTTTTCGGATTAAAGAAGGAAGTCCTGATACGGAAAACAGCCTGAACGCTTTTTGCTGTATTCGCGTTCAGGCTGCATCCTGCATTCCAAAATCAGCGTGTGTCGGTCTAAATCAATCTGCTTTCAGCTGCCCGTCCAGCTGAGACTGCAGTTCGCTGATGATTGTGTCCATACCGGCACTCTTCAGTTCCTTGACAATCTGGGGAACCTTCTGCGTTGGATCGGAAGCGCCCGTCATCAGTTCAAAGCGGTATTTATCCCAAACGGCCTGGCAGTTCGCGAGTTCGGTCGAGATCTTGGAAACATCCGGCGTAAAGCCCAGGCAGGCGGACGAAATCGCTTTTGCATTCTGTTTTTTGATCTGATCCCACTGATCGGCCGGAGCATCGCTCAAAGTCGACATGTTGAAGAACGTTCCTTCCGCATAGCTCCCGAGCTGCCACGAGTCTGACAGGCGTTTAACAACGTTCGGTTTGACATATTGGAAGTCTTTTCCTTCTTCGCCGTAAGCGAGCATATCACGCAGCTTATGGTCGGTGTTGACCAGTTGCAGCAGCTTCAGTGCCTCGGTCTTGTGATCGGAATTTGCCGAGATCGCGTTCAAAGAACCCTGAATGGCACTGTTGGTGTAAATCGGTTCCGCGGCTTGGACCGTGTCATACTTTGCAACACCCTCGTTGACCTGCCAGCTTGCTTCGGCGCCCGGAAACCCTTGTGCCGACAGGAAAATATGTCCTTTCCCAGCATCCGTCGTAGTTGGGGCGTCTGGATTGATGATGCCCTGCTGGTACCACTTGTGCAGCATCTTCAACTGGGCCATCGTGTCCGACTGCTCCAGCACGGAAACAACCTTATGGTTTTTGTCGTCGATGCGGACACCGATCGGCTGGAAGCCGACGGTCAGATCGTCGTAGTTGTTGAGCATCCCGAGAAACGCATCGGTCTGCATCAGTTTCAACGGATAGCAGGATTTGCCTTCGCCCTGTTTGATCTTCGTGAACGCCTTGTCCAGAGCGTCAAACGTCTTGGTGTTAGCCACGTCGATATTGTACTTTTTTACATATTTGTCGTCAAAAGCCCAGTATTGCGCAATAGCGGAATCTTTGTAAGTCGGAACGGCGTAAATCTTTCCGTTGATGGTAGCGCCCTTCCAAACTTCTTCCGGAATCGCCTTGTACAGACTCGGGGCATCCGATTTTACCAGATCCGTCAGGTCGGCGAAAGCGCCCAGATCGACCTGCTTGCTGTATTTGGTGTTGTTCGTGAACATGATGTCGAACTTTTCGCCCGAATTGACGATCTGGTTCATCTTATTGTCCCAGTCGCCGTACGCAGCAATTTTGATGTTCAGCTTGACATTGATCTTTTTGGAAGTATAATCGTTGATTTTGGCCAGCGCGGACTGTAAATTGGCCGGCGTACCGCTGCCAATCAGCCACCAGGTAAGGGTCGGCGCTTCCTTCTGCGCACCGGAGCCCTGCGCCGCGGAGTTGCTTCCCTGGTTGCTCTGGCATCCGGGCAGAACCGCCATGGACATCAGCAGAGCCGCCGTGCAGAGGATGGAAAGAAACCTGCACTTTTTCATAACATAACCTCCTGATTGAAATTATTACCAACAGACTGTTGTTGGCAGTCTGCGAATGGCCGGTTAAAAATTTTCGGGAAATCCGGTTGGTTACCCTTTTACGGACCCGATGGTCAGGCCGGAGATAAAGTATTTCTGGAAAAACGGATAGGCGCAGGCGATCGGCAAAACAATAATCACGGCGATGGCCATCCGCATTCCCTCTTTCGGCAGACCGCTCGCAACCTGCGCCGCGCTAATGCCCATTGTGGCCGCGTTGCGCGACAGATAATCCACGTTATTCATGATTTGCATCAGCAGAGCCTGCAGAGAATACAGTTTGGAGTCGTCAATGTACAGCATGGACTGGAACCAGTCATTCCAATAGGTAAAGCACAGGAACAGACCGATTGTCGCCAGCACCGGCAGCGAAATGGGGAGCACAATCCGGAAAAAGATTTTCAGCTGCGTGGCACCGTCTATTTTCGCGGATTCCACAATCGAATCCGGGATGGTGGACTGAAAAAATGTCTTGCAGACGATTACATTAAACGAGGAAACCATCAAAGGGAGAACCAGCGCCCAGATGTTGTTCTTCAAGCCGAGAAAATTCGTGTTGACGAAGTAGCTTGAAACCATGCCGCCGTTAAAGACCATGGGGATAAATACGACCCACGTCAGGAACTTTTTCAGGCGGTACTGTGGCCTGGAAAGCACATATCCCATGGAAGTGGTCAGCAGGACTCCCAAAACCGTTCCTACGACAGTGACAAAAATGGAAACGCCAAACGCCCGGAACAGAACAACGTACTGCTTCCATAGGAAGATGTAGGATTCAAACGAAACGCTCTGCGGGATAAACTGATACCCGACGGAGTTGATGGTCTGCTCGGAAGTCAGGGAAATCGAGAGTACCAAAAGGATCGGAACCACGCAGACCAGGGAAAGCAGAATAAAAACAAGATTGAAAACAAAATTGGTAGCGGGATGAATCCGGTTGAACTTTTCAAGACCCGTCTGATAAGCAGATTTTTTCATGGCTGCCCCCTCATATCATCGCGCTGTCCGGGTCGACGCGTTTGACGATCGCATTCGCGCCCAGGACGGTAAGGCACCCCATGATAGACTGGAAAAGCGCGGACGCGGACGCCATACCCACCGTAGAAGCTTTCAGCGATTTATACACCATCACGTCGATGGTATACGTTACGTCGAACAGGGAATTGGAATCGTGCGGTACCTGGTAGAACAGGCCGAAATCGGAGAAAAAGATGGTGCCCACACTCAGGATAAACATAATGACAATCACATTTTTCATCATGGGCAGCGTAATATATTTCGTCTGCTGCCACTTGGTGGCACCGTCGATAACGGCAGCCTCATAATAAGTAGGATCAAACCCCGTAATGGTTGCAAGGTAGACCACCATGCCGTAACCAAGGCCTTTCCAGATCTTGAGGAAAATCAACAGGCCGGGCCAGTATTGTTTATCCATGTACCAGTTGACCGCAGTGCCGCCCGTCGACGTGAGGTAATTGTTCACAATGCCCTTATCGAACGACAGAAAAGCCCACACGCATACGGCGATTACGACCCACGACAGGAAATAAGGCATGAACATGGCCGTCTGGTAAGCTTTCGCCAGCCGCTTACTGTACAGCTGGCTGACCATCACCGCCAGCACGACGGACACGAACGTGCCGAGGACAATAAAGATAACATTGTACCCCACTGTGTTGCGCAGCATGGTCAAGGTGTCTTTGCTGGCAAACAGGTATTTGAAATTTTTCAGGCCGACCCATCTGCTGGTGATAACGCTCTGCAGGAAATTCCCGTTGATCCGGAAATTTTTGAAAGCGATAATCACGCCGAACATCGGCAGAAAAGAAAACAGCAGATACCACACAATGGTGGGCAGCGCCAAAAACGTTAATTCGGTGTCGTCCCGCGACCAGCGTTTCTTCCGGCGGCCGACCTGACCGGCGTTTTGCTTCCGCATACAGATTTCTCCCTTCCTCATATCAGTTGCAAGTTTCCCGTTATTCTTTTCGGGGACAGGGCTCTTCCGGACCCCGCCGCAAAGAAGGGCAAACCGGGTCCCGTACGCCAAACATGTTAACAGAAGATTGATATGTATGTTTACAATTGTTAACGTATTTGATCTTGAACTGACCTTATATTACATCTGTGCTTGCAAAAAGTCAACATATAATCAAAAATTATATGGATTTTGACCGATTAGAATCTTGATTTTTTTAAAGTTGAGCCAGAGATACTTACATTTTTAAATTTAAATTAACATATTATCTACGAAATTGCTGTTTTTTCGGCGTTAAAATGCTTTTTTCGTGAATAAATCAATATTTGTTAAATAATTTATCATATTGTTTTTACTATATTACTATATCCAGACCGCGGATGCAACTGTAAGATACATTTTGTTTACAAAATCAGCCAGATTCTTTACAAAACGGCCGTTTCCATATTGATTGCGGAAATAAATTATGTTATAGTAATTTGGGGTTTTCTTAAAAATATTCAGCCGTTTTCACGGCAGTCAGAAGGGCTTCTTATGCGGCGCGTCACATTAAAAGAGGTAGCGAACCAGCTTGAGCTTTCCCGAATCACCGTTTCAAAAGTGATTAACGGCAAACCCGGCGTTTCCCTGGAAACGCAGAAACGGGTCATACGGAAGCTGCTCGACAGCGGATACGACAAGCTGACCGACGAACAGATCCGTCTGGTGGAAAAGCCGCGGGACGCCGGCGTGAAAAGCGTGGCGGTCATAACGATCGCCCCCGATTTTTCAGAATTCTGGCTGAATATCATCAACGCCGTTTCCCGCACACTGAACCGGGAAGGCTACAATTTCATCTACAGCATCCTGGCAAAAGGGGACAACAACCGGTACGACCTCCCGAAAACGATCAATCGGGAGCATGTCAGCGGGATTATCGCGATCAATGTCTACGACGACCTTGTCATCCGCTCCATTCTGGAGCTCGGCATGCCGACCGTCTTTCTGGACACGACGCCTTCCATGTTCCGCAACAGCCGGGAAGGGGATTTGGTCCTGCTGGACGGCTCCCGGAGCGTTTTTGAAATCACAAGCCACCTCGCCGACCTCGGCATCTCGAGTTTTGGGTTTATGGGCGACATCACGTACGCCCAGACCATCCGCGACCGCTGGACCGGTTTCCGGGATGCGCTGAACGAGCGCAAAATTTTCCTGAACCCCCAGTACTGCTTCACCAGCAGCCCGCGCGGCCATTTTTACAGCAAGGAAGAGGTGGTGGAGCACCTGAAAAAGCTGTCTTCCTTCCCGCGCGCCTTTGTCTGTGCCAACGACTTCATCGCGTTCATGGTGATCGATTACCTGAAAAAGCGGGGGCTCCGTGTGCCGCAGGACATCATGGTTTCCGGCTACGACGACATCCGGGAAAGGATCACGGCCGAGTCACACCTGACGACCGTGCATGTCGACACGGAAATTCTCGGGCAGCGCCTGGTGCGGCAGATTCTTTTCCGCCTTGCCATGCCGGACATGCCGCGGGAAATCATCTACATCCGGCCCGAAGTCATTTACCGGCAGTCGACGGAAACAGGCCCCCTATAATGTGCTAAGAGCGTTTGAGCCCGTATCACGAAAACAAAAAATGGAACTGCCAACCTTTTTCGGGATGGCAGTTCCGTTTTTTGCCAAAGGTGATTTGCACAAAATTCAGGCGCGTGCATCAAGCCGGCGAACCAGTTTTCTTGCCTCGGCATTCCTGTCCTAATCGTCCCATTTCTCTTTCATCAGCGCAAACAACTCGCCGTCTTTCAAGTGATTTTCCATGTTAAGGATCAGCAGGACCCGCTGGTCTTCCTCGGAATACAGAAATTTCCGCTGCCACTGGTAAAAATGCGGCCCATCGCCCAGATTTCTCAGGTAGCTCATCAGCCCTTCCAGCACCCACGCCGTCTGCTTGACGTCCGTCAGGCACTCGTTCGCATAAAAGCCGTGCCACTTGCCGTGCTCGCGCTCCCGCATGGCCCGGTTTGCCGCAAGATATTCTTCGCCGGCTTTGCCCGCCGTGTAAAACGCCCGCTGAAAGTCTCCTTTCATGGCCAGCAGCAGGCTTTTGCAGACCAGATCAGCCCCGGAAAAGCAGCGGGAATAAATCTCCGCCTGCAAAAGCAGGGAGTCCCGGAACAGCCTCTGCGCATCGCCTGAAAGGCCGAGAGCCGTGCATTCACATTTCCGACGGTATTCCGCATATCCCTTCCGCGCCTTGCCGCACCGATCCCGGTACCAGAGGACCTGCCCTTTCAGGCTTTCCGCGTTCGTCGCCCACAGCAGATCCTCCGCGCGTCGGTCCTTGTCTTTCATATACTGCGAGACCAGGGTACGCGCCACATGGTTGGCGAACTGCTCCCCGGCGTGCTCGTCTTCCCGGTTGCCGTACGCGAGCGCGTATTTCGGATACGCCTCGAGGCAGGCGGAAACCTTTCCGGCGTTTTCCGCGCCGTAATACCGGGATACATATGCATCCCGGTGCTTTGCGATGTCGATCGTGCCGTGTTTCCAGATTTCGGAGATGAAGTCCAGGAAATACACGTGCGGCTTTACGTTGGAGCAGTTGATCAGCCAGAAATCGCTTACGCCGCGTTTCAGGACCTCCCCGAGCTCCTTTCGGATGAATTCCGGGGAATTCGGAAGCATTGTGATATGGTTCCCCGCCTGAAGGTCATAAAAGGAAACGTGGTAATAAATGCCGTGCCTTCCCCCGTTTCCCGCTTCCGGCAGGGCCGGGACGCGCGGATTATGGTTTCCCTGCCGCCTCGTGACCATCTTTCCGTAGCCGTTGTCCGCCCAGATCTTGATAACGTCCTCCGGCAGCTTCAGAAAGCCGTCCCGGTAAAGCTCCATCGTCTCCCCATACAGATTCGTACAGCAGACGGCAGACGGCACCGCCTGTTTTACCATATCGTACTGGATCCGGATGAGTCTGCTCATCAGCCCGCCGCGGGACTCCGGTGTCCGGTACTGCGGGTCGCTGACCCAGAAGGGGCAGTCCCCCTGCCCGCGGAACCCGAGGTTCCAGACCACCTTCCCGCCCTTCTGCTCCCGGATCCCGTCCCGCCAAAGCTGCCGGAATTTGTCCGGATGCTCCGCGTAAGACGGGTTCAGCTTCGGATAGGCCCGGGCAAACATCTCCGCCCCCAGCGGCTCCGCGTGGTGGTGGGTGATGTACAAGCCCATGTCCGACGCCAGCTTCCGGTAACGGTGCGAGTCGGTGCCCGTGCCGGGGACGACCATGTTGCCGCCGCAGCGCAGGAGCGCCTCAAACACCATCTCCCATGGCTTCGCCTTCTGCCGGTCCACGCTCCAGGCTCGGAGCAGCACCTCGTCGTTGACGAACCAGCCGCGGAAACGCACGGCATACGGTCCGGACTGAAAGCGGTAATCGTCCGGAAGATCGGCGCTCTCCCTCGGGACGACCCTCTGGTCGTTCCAGAACCAGAAATCCGCGATGCCGAGCAGGGAACGGCTGACCTCATAAACGCCGTAGACGAACCCGAGGTCGTCCGCGGCCCGAATCTCAAGGCAACCGCCCGACGCCGCAAGGCAGAAACATTCCGGCTGCTGCGGCTCTTTCACCAGGCGGATTTCCGCCCCCTTCCGGTCCGAGGGGAGAAAAGCCTTTGCCAGATCCCGCCTCAGGCTGCCGACAGCCCTTTGGACCGGCTCCGTTCCGCTCTCGGCGGAAACTGCCGAATTCCGATTGACTGATACCATTTTCGGTCTTTGCCTCCCTAACAGGGAAAGAGCGTCACGCCGGGACAGCCGTGTGACACTCTTTCTTTTTGAATTTTTTGATTAGCCTTTCAGGCCCTCGGTCGCGATTCCTTCCACCAGCTGCTTCTGGAAAATGATGAAGAAAAGGATGACCGGCAGCAGGGAAATTACGGACATGGCGAACAGGCCGCCGTAATTGTTGTAGGAATTCGGGTCCAGATACATGTTCAGCGCAAGGGGAATCGTAAACTTCTCGGTCGAGCTCATGAAAATCAGCGGCTGGAAAAAGTCCTGCCAGATCCAGTAAAACGCGAAGATGGCCGATGTCACAATCGCGGGCTTCACAATCGGGATCAAAATGCGGAACAGGGTCCCGATCTTTCCGCAGCCGTCGATCTCCGCCGCCTCGTCCAGCTCCCGCGGGATCCCCCGGAAGAACTGGACCATCAGGAAGATGAAGAACGCCGTGCCGAACCCCCACGGGAGCACCAGCGACGTTTCGGTGTCGATCAGGTTCATCCGTTTCAGGATAATGTACTGCGGCACCACCATGACCTGCGGCGGAATCATCATGGTCATCATAACGCAGCCGAACCAGAACTTCGACAGGCGGAACCGGATCCGCGACAGGGCATACGCCGCAAACAGCGACGACACCACGCACGTGGCGGTGCCGACGACGGTGACGAGCAGCGAATTCCAAAAGAACGTGAGGAACGGGACGCCGCCGACGCCCTCAAAACCGCTGCCGTAGTTTCCCGAAATGTCCCATTGGACCGGAATCAGCGAATAGGTGTTGGTAAACATGGTCGTGTTGCTTTTAAAGGAGCTTGCAAGCAGCCAGAGCAGCGGGTAGATCATGAAAAATCCCAGGATGCACGCCCCGACGTGAAACCAGACGGAATGGATTCTTTTTGCCTTCCGCATTCCCATCAATTCTCACCCGCTTCGTAATAGACCCAGTTCTTCTGGGTCTTGAACAGCACGATGGTAAAAACGGCGATGATCGCGACCAGGATCCACGCCAGCGCGCAGCTGTAGCCCATGTCGAAATAGGTGAACGCCCGGCGGTACAAATATAGCACATAGGACAGGGTGCTGTCGAGCGGGCCGCCGTTGGTGATCACGTAGCTTTCCGTAAACACGCGGAAGCCGTTGATAATTTGCAGAATCAGATTGAAAAAGATCGTCGGCGTCAGCAGGGGCAGCGTGATCTTCCAGAAGATTCTTGCCGGTTTGGCCCCGTCCACCATGGCGGATTCGTAGATGGAACCCGGAATCTGCTTTAAGGCGGAAAGGAAAATCAGCATGGAAGAGCCGAACTGCCAAACGCCCATCACAATAATCACGCCCAGAGCAGTCTGGGGGTTTCCTAAGAAGGACGTCTGCTGATGAATCCCGAAAACTTCCAGCAGCGACATGATAACGCCCCGGCTGCCGAAAAGCTGTTTCCAGACAATGGAGACCGCGATGCTCCCGCCGATAATAGACGGAATATAATAAAACGTGCGGTACAGGCCCAGGCATTTGTGATTCTTATTCAAAAGCATCGCGACGAAGAGGGCAAATGCCAAGCGGAGCGGCACGAGGATCAGCACATAGAGAAAAGTAACCTTCAATGCCTGATAAAACGTCTTGTCTGCCGTAAAGATACGGACATAGTTGGCGAAGCCGATCAGTTTCGGCGAGTTCAGAAGATTGAAATCGGTAAAGGAATAATATATGGAGATGAGGGCCGGGGCCAGCCACATGAAGGCAAAACCAACCAGCCACGGCGCAAGCATCAGATACCCCGCCGCGTTGTCCGCCGGTTTATAACGCTTTCGGCCCGGGCCTCTGGAATTTTTCTCTTTCATCATGATCACCCGCATTTTATTTTCAAGAAAAAGGGGTTCCACATCTTCCTGTGGAACCCCTTTTTGTCCACTGCTTAGTTGTTTCTTGCCAGAATCTCGTTTGCCTGTTTTCTGAAATTGGCGGCCGCTTCTTCCGGCGTCGCCTTGCCGTAAAACGCGCTGTACCCGACATCCTTGAACACTTTATTGACCTCGGACATACCGGCCGGATCCGGTCGCGGTGTTTCGCCGACAAGCTTTGCAGCATCGTCCACATACTGGAACATATCTTTCTGCTGCTGTGTCATTTTTCCGGCGCTGACCATATGGTCGCGGATCTTGGACGAGATGGGGGTCCCCCGTTCCGCCATGATGACGTCGTTGGCCTCTTCCGAATTGACAAACCAGTTGATGAATTGGGCCGCTTCCTTCTGGTGCTTGGAAGTCTGGGCAACGGAGAAAAACATGCCGGGCTTCAGCCACAGGGCTTTCGCATCGCTACCCGTGAGCTTCGGCGGCGTCACAATCTTGATTTTGCTGTTCGCCTTCGCGACGAGAGTCGCGTAGTTGTTCCAGTTCTGGGTCATGGCGGCTTTCCCGGTAACGACGGGACCGGCTTCCAAGCCCAGAGTCTGAATCTGGGAATACTCATCGGGATTCGGCACGGTGTTGTCATCCATCATGCTCTTCCACATCTTGAAGAAGTCCACGCAGACCCTGTCGTCCTTGTACCCCAGCGACTTATTGTCGTCGCTGAAAAGCTTTTCGCCGTGCTGCCTGAGCCAATAACTGAAAAGATTGGTATCATACAAGGGGTCTATGCTGGCACTGTCCGCGATGCCCGCTTTTTGCTTTACGGTCTTGTTCATCGCGATAAAATCGTCCCAGGTCCAGTCGCCCGTTGGTGCTTTCACACCCGCTTTGGAAAGGACATCCGGGTTATACCCGAACGCAAGCAGGGACGTCGCCAAAACCATGCCGGCCATTTTGCCGTTGACTTTGCCCGTGTTCAGCACGTTCTTATCGATGCTGGAAACGTCGATGGTCTTGTCGTCGATGAACGGCTGCAGATCCGCCACGGAATTGTTCTTGGCGTAGGTGGTGATGTACAGGTAATCCATCTGCACAATGTCCGGCATGGAACCGGACGCCGTCAGAGTGGACAGTTTGTCAAAATATCCGTCCCAGCCGGAAGGCGACGCCGTAAATTTCACGTTGGGATGGGATTTTGTATAAAGCTGCAGAAGCTTCTGTGTGTAATCATGCCTGCTCTGGGAACCCCACCAGGTGATTTTGAGGGTCACAGGCTCGCTGCCGGCACTTTTGTTGGCCGCGCTCCCGGCGCCGCCGGAAGCCGCTCCGCCGTTGGACCCGCAGCCGGCCGCCGAAAGTGCCACGACGCCCGCAAGACCTGCCGCCAACAGCTTTCTCAAGCCTCTTCTCATTTCTGTCTCCCCCTTTACTCTGATAATTGAATTTGCTGTGCACACAACTTTTTCATCTGCTATTTTACCTAAATATAAGGAATATGTGAATGGATTTTTACGGCTTTTTACTTGAAAAAAACCGATATTATTATTTTTTCAACAAATCCCGGTACTCCGTCGGCGACTTCCCGGCGACCTTCCGGAACTCCTTTGAAAAGTACTGCCCGTCCGAAGAGTACCCCACCGTTTCCGCCAGCCGGGAGATCTTAAATTCCGGGTCGTACTGCAAAAGCCGCTGTGCCAGGGCGATCCGCCGCCTGGCGAGGAACGCCGAAAACTTTTCCTTCCTGCACTTTGCAAACAGCCGCCCGAAATAGTCTTCATTCATGAACAAAACCTTCTGCGAAAGGTATTGGATGTTCAGCCCGGGGCTGCGGACATTCCGGTAAACCGCCAGCAGGATTCTGCGGATTCTCTGCTCTTCTTTCCCCGGCCCGGGCGCAATCCCCTGTTTTTTGACAATGAGGTCCGTCACCCGTTCCAGCAAGCCCCACCGGTTTTCTTCCCGCAGGCATTCCGACTCCTCTTCGCTTCCGCAGAAAACATGCAGAACCCACCGGGAAACCTCCTGTTCCTGCCGAAGCGTATACCCCCGCAATTCCATTTTGGCAAACGCCAGGTAGACCTCAAACAGAACCTCCTCGTATTCTTTCGCGTCCCGGATGCCGCGGTAATCCACCAGAAACGTCGCATCACTCGGAAGGTTCTGAAGCAGGCCTTCATGCAGAAAACCAATCTTCCGCTCCATGCCGCCGAACCGGAAAAGCCCTTGAACCTGGACGTACATTCTGCCGACCTGTTCCGGTTTTCCCGCTCTGCTGACGGCGGCCTGAATCGGAAACGTCTCCAGCTCCGTGAATTCCTTCCGTGTTCTGGAAACGGCGGACTCGATGTTCGCGCCGGCTTTTGCATCCACCAGCAGCAGGACGTCGTTCTCGATGGCCGTGGACAGAAGCACCTTGTCTTTCCCCAGCAGATCCGACAGGATATTTCCGATCACAAACTGCTCCAGATCGTCGAAGCCCTTCTGAATCCGGAAGGCGAGGACAACGACTTCCCGCGCATCCCCGATCTCCGCCAGCAGGAGCGGATAATCTTTCCGGAACTGCTCCCTGCCCAGCAGCATATTCCGGAAAATCTGTTCCTTGGCGCGCGGCAGCAGCCTCATCACGTTCTTCCGGTACCGGCTCTCGTCCCGCAGCTCGCTTTTTTCCCCGAGGTCCGCCTTGACTTTCTCCAGGACCGCCGCGATCTTCCGTTCGTCGCACGGTTTCAGCAGGTAATGCCGGACCCCCTCTTCCATGGCCTGGCTGGTGAACTCGTACTCCCCGTACCCGGACAGGACCACGAACTCGATCTCCGGAAAATCTTTTTTTGCCTTCCGGATCAGCTCGATGCCGTTCATCACCGGCATCTTGATGTCCGTCAGGACGATGTCCGGTTTCTCCTTCTGAATTTTCTCAAAGCCTTCCACGCCGTTCCACGCGGAACCCACCAGCTCGATGCCGTATTTGTCCCATCGGATGAATTTTTCCATTCCCTCGCGCTCGATTTCCTCATCATCCACGATCAGCAGTTTATACATCCGTTTCCCCGCCCTTTCGCTTCGGCACCCGGATCCGCACAATCGTCCCCTTGTCGAGCCGGCTCTCAATTCGGAACTCGCTGCCCGGGCATACCATTTCCAGCCGTTCCCGAATGTTTTTCAGGCCGATTCCGTGCCCTTTCGGCTTTACCGTAAAGTTCCGGACGGCATCCAGCTCTTCCGGAGTCATCCCCGGGCCGGTATTTGCCACTTCCAGCAGGATCGTTTCCTTTTCCTCCCGAACCCGCACGGTCACCTCGCAGCACACCAGGGAATTCTCCACCCCATAGTAGATCGCGTTTTCCACCAGGGGCTGCAGCGTCATGTGGGGAACACGGTAAGCACCGGGCTTCCCCTGGATCTCCACCGTGAACTTTGCCCGGTTCCGGTAGCGGAACTGCTGAATCGCAATGTAGCTCTTTACAAGCTGCACCTCCGCCGTGACCGTGGTCAGGGGCTCTTTGGCAAAGGATGCCCGCAGCATCTGGCCCAGCTCGATAATGACCTTCTGGGCGTCTTCGCCGCGGTTCGCCTGCACCATCCAGTTCAGGGCATTCAGCGTGTTATACAGAAAATGCGGATTGATCTGCGCCTGGAGCATCTTATATTTGGTGTCTTTCAGCAGAAGCTGCTTTTCATAATTTTCGTGGATCAGCGTGGTAATTTGGTCCAGCATGGCCCGGAATTCCTGTGCCAGCATTCCCGACTCATCGCTGCGCACTTCCGTGCTCAGGACATTCTTTGCGCCCGTAAAGTCGCCGGTCTCCACAATCTGCATGGATTCTGAAAGCCGCTCCAGAGGGGCGGTAATCACGCCGGCCAGCTTTTTCATGATCAGGGCGGACCCGAGGAAGAGAAGGAAGAACCCGCCGATCATCCAATAGCGCACCATCATGGTCTGCCCGAATATTTCCGAATAAGGAAAGAGGTTGACAAACATCCACCCGTTTTGGGACGATTTCAGGTAGCACATAAAATATTTCTGCCCTTGGTAAGAAACGATCCGGTAGCCCTGCGTCTGGTCGAGCGAAGGGAGTTCGGGGACTTTCGCCTGGTTATCCCGGTAAACCATGCCGTCCCTGGAATAGACGAACAGCGTGGAGTGGTTCTCTTCCAGATCTCCGATTTTTTCCCGGATCATTCCGGAAACGTCGCACGTAATCATCAGAGAACCGAGGTAGCTCATGCTGGCGTCCAGATGTTTCCGCACATCCCTGCCCGCCAGAAGGTAGGGGTATTTCTTCACGGGATTCTGCACCACGTAGCCGCCCCGGGCCTCATGGAACTGTTCCAGAAGACGGCTGTACTCCCCCGGGTCGATCGTTCCGCAGTCGACGCCTACCGTAAGTTTCGTCTTGTTCCCGTCCGTGTACACGATATTTTTCACCATCGGGTGGGAATTCAATTCGTTGAGCAGAAGGATCCGGAACTGATACATTTCGTAGGAATATTCCGCCGAAAGATAATTCAGCGACTTGATTTTGGAAAGCTGCTGCTGGATTTCCGCATCCATGGCGATGGTATATGAAAGGCTCTCCACGCCGTCCAGATTGTCGTTGACCTTCTGCGTAAAAAAGTCCAGCTCCTGAAGCGATTTTTCGTAGAGCTTGCCGTCATAGATATTCAGGCTGATCTGCAGCGCCGCAATGGAAACGCCGCAGGAGATGCCGAGAAGGACGACATAGACCAGCATCATTTTTTGGGCCAGCTTCCAATCCCGGAACTTTTCCCACAATTTTCGTTTCATTGTCTTCTCCCCGCGGCGGGCGTTTTCAGCTCGGTCTGCCGCACCCGCTTTCCCGTTCGCGATTTCTTTCCTTTTTTTGTATTATCCCACACCGGAATCAAAAAAGCCAGGAAAGAATCGGTGCATCCAACCGGCTTCCAGCTCTATTTTCTTCATTCGGCCTTCCTCTCCGGGCGCGGTCTGCCCGAATTTTCCCGTATCACAGGAAAATGGTTCACGTCCCGCACTGAATTTCATTCTAAAAAATGCCGTCTGTTTTCGTAATGGAGAAAGAAGACAAATTTCTTGAAAAAAACCGACTTTTCCGGAATTAGGGAACTTTCTCCGGTATATTGCAAGGCCGCCCGGAAGGCGGCGTCTCCATGTCTGCAAAAAGCCCTTAGAGCACCGGGCGGCCCCTTCAACAAGCCGGGAGCCGCTGCAAAACGAACGTTTTGCAGCGGCTCCCTTTGCTTTCCGCAATTCCGTCAAAAACGGCGGGAGAAAACGCGGGCATCCGCATTTTCAGCCGGTTTACGGCTTTACCGGGCACCATTTTCCGGATTTTACGACGGAAACGATCTTCCAATCCGGGTCCAGCACAACGAGGTCGGCCAGCTTGCCGGTCTGAATGCTTCCGATTTCCTTCTCCGCGCCGATTTCTTTGGCGGGGTTGATCGTCGCGGATTTGACCGCCTGCCGCAGGGGAATTCCGAATTGGATCAGATTTTTCACTTCCTGACGGATGTTTGTAGTGGAACCGGCGATTGTCCCGTTTTCCAGCCTTGCCTCGCCGCTTTTCACAAAGACCTTCTGTCCGCCCAGCTCGGAAACCCCGTCCGGCATGCCGGCGGCCCGCATGGAGTCGCTGATGACCACCGTCCGGTCCTCGCCCAGGATGCGGAAAGCCGTGCGCAGAACGGCGGGATGGATATGGAACCCGTCGCAGATGATTTCCGCCTTTACCTTCCGGTCGTCAAACACCGCGCCGACGGCGCCGGGCCTGCGGTGATGCAGGCCGTTCATGGCATTAAACAGATGGGTCACGTGGGTCATCCCGCGCGCGAACGCCTCTTTCACCTGACCGTAATCCGCTTCGGTGTGCGCCAGCGAAACCCGGCAGAACCGGCTTACATGGTCGATGAATTCCAAGCCGCCTTCGCATTCCGGCGCAAGACCCACCAGCTTGATGATCCCGCCGAAATCGTCAAAAAGGGTCTTAAACTCCTTCCAGTCCGGGGTGCGCACGTATTCTTCTTTCTGCGCGCCTCTTCGTTCCGGGGAAATATAAGGTCCTTCCATGTTGACGCCGCGCACGGATGCGCCCTCCGGCGGATGCTCCATGCAGTCCCGGATGGCGGAAAGAGCTTTCCGAAGTTCCGGAAGGGAAACCGTCATCGTGGTGGGGCAGAAGGACGTCACCCCCTCCGTAAGCAGATGGCCGGCCATCTTCGCAAGGGATTCCCGCGTCCCGTCGCAGGTATCGGCCCCGACGCAGCCATGGATATGGATGTCCACAAAACCCGGGACAATCAGGCAGCCGGCCAGGTCGATGCTTTCGTCCCCCCGCAGGCCCGGCGCGACCCGGGCGATCCGCTGCCCGGAAACGGCGATGTCGGATGCAGCCAGGTCGAATTTCTCATTCACGATCTTCGCATTTTTCAGAATCATAAAGCCGCTCCTTGTGCCGGATGCTTTTCGTGCACAGCCTTCATCGCGGAGCGATCCGCCACGACCGTAACATTGGGGTGGAGCTGGAGAATCGACGCAGGAACCGCAGGCGTAACGGGGCCGTACAGCGTCTTTTCGAGGATTTCCGACTTCTTGTCCCCGCTGACCACAAGCAGGATCTTTTTCGCCTGCATAATCGCCTTGATTCCCATGGTGACGGCAAATTTGGGAACCTCGTCGATGCTCTTGAAAAAGCGGGAGTTGTCCGAGATCGTCTTCTGCTTCAGCGCGACCTGGTGGGTGGTTTTGTCAAAGCTTTCGTCCGGCTCGTTAAACCCGATATGCCCCGTGTTGCCGAGCCCCAGAAGCTGGAGATCGATGCCCCCGAGGTCGCCGATCAGCTTGTCGTATCTTCTGCATTCCGCGTCGATATCTTCCGCAAGGCCGTTCGGCACAAACGTCTTTTTCGGGTTGATGTTGATATGCCGGAAAAAGTTTTCTTTCATGTAGTAGTGGTAGCTCTGCGGGTTTTCCGGACTGAGCTTGCAGTACTCGTCCAGATTTACGCTGCTCGCCTCGCTGAAATCCACGTCGCCCTTCCGGTACCAGTCGATCAGCTGCCGATAGATGCCGAGCGGCGTGGAACCCGTCGCAAGGCCAAGGACGCTGCGCGGAAACAGAATGACCTGCGCCGAAATGACGTTCGCCGCCTTGCGGCTCATATCTTTGTAGTCTGTTGCTTCGACGATTTTCATGCAAAAGCCCCTTTTCAAGCTAAAACGGAAAGCAGATTTTTGGGTTCTGTACCCTCTCAAAAAGTATAACTTTGTTGCATGCCGAAGTCAACGGGGCTGAAAGGAACCGCTTTGCAGAAGTCCTTTTGGATCGGCGGCCGTGCTGCAAAGAACGACCGTTCGTTCCGGTAAAGCTTTCCGCCTCGCTCGCAAGTACCGTACCTGGTCCTTGAAAAGCCCGTGGATGCCGGGGGTCTGCGTGTCCATCAACGGGGTTACAGCAGGATTCCCGCCAGATAAGAAGAGAGCCGAAGCGTAAACGTTCCGGCAGGGATCAACGTTCCGTGAATGTCACCATCACTGAGGCCGGGGAAAAGCTCAAAAAACCATAAAGATTCCTTTGAAACCGGCAGGGTGCATGCTGCTTTCCCGAGAAGAAGCAGGAACGCTTTATACGCTTTTATATAAATTGCTGGGCGCAGATCCCGACTTTTCAGGTCAGTTCTTCGGCCATTCGATAGCCTACTCCCACCTCGGTCAGGATATAGTTGGGTTCTCCCGGATTTTTTTCGATTTTTCTGCGAAGGTTGGCCATGTTCACGCGAAGCGTATGGCTGTCGCTGGAATAAGGCCCCCATATTTCTTTTATAATATAATCATGTGTTAAAACTTTTCCCGCGTTTTTCGACAGCAGCGCCAGAATTTTATACTCGACCGGTGTCAGGTGCACGGTATCTCCGGCCAGAGATACCGTGCGGCGGCCGTAATCAATTTTCAAATCCCCAACGGCAAATTGATCTTTGCCTTTTGATTCCGCCCCCATGCTTTT
>ENA-UOOI01000119-UOOI01000119.1-fermentation-metagenome-genome-assembly--contig:-NODE-119-length-95266-cov-21.237157_pt1 | contig 95266 bp, 93 predicted proteins | sample MGYA00245779_ERZ724027 | MGnify/ENA primary metagenome ERZ724027 (study PRJEB28704, sample SAMN03018318) | fermentation metagenome | biome: anthropogenic terrestrial biome; feature: soil; material...
CTTTAAAGGCGGTCTTTTAATACTAAAATAAGTAAATCTATAAGCGGAGTTCTGTATTAGATAGTCATCTATCTTGAATGGCAGTTGCCTGCCATTTCCAGCGACCTTACCCGGGGACTAAAACGGGCAGCTTTATGGTCCCCCTATTTGGTCTTGCTCCAGGTGGGGTTTACCTAGCCAGACAGTCACCTGTCTGCTGGTGAGCTCTTACCTCGCCTTTCCACCCTTACCACTGATGTGGCGGTTTGTTTCTGTGGCACTTGCCTTGGGGTCGCCCCCACTGGGTATTATCCAGCACCTTGCCCTGCGGAGCTCCGACTTTCCTCAGGCGGTTAAGCCTGCGACTATCTGATTTACTTATTTTATTTCCGCTATAATATTATACTTGAATTAATATATATTGTAAACGTGTAAAATAATGCAAACTTTTGTAAAAATTTTTGATTTTAAGCAGGAGAATAATTTTGTTTACAGAAATGTCTAATAAAGTGAAATAAGGCCGCAGAGACGGTATGTAAAAAATTCCTTGTTTTACTATTTTCAAAGTAATACAATATCAAGTAAGGGAAAATGCAGTAGAGGGGGGTGAAGATTTGTTAGCTATTTTTGGTTCGGGCGCCGGTGCTGAAAACGCCGGAATTTATTCTATGCCCTTAGTAAAAATTTTAATTGTGGTTCTTGCTGTTTTCATATTCTTGAAATTCTGTGGTTGGGCCAAAAAGTTTCAGCTTTCTGGAGGTTTGAAGAAACTCGTCTTTATACTTACTGGGGTTGGCCTCGTTGGTTTTAACATTGCCTATAGTATAGGTAATGGTGCTATACACGCCGGCAAGGGCTGGGGCAGTGCATCGGTTGCGTTGCTTGCTTCGTTGATCTGGGTATTTGTATTTGCTTTTGCATTGATGGCACAAACTAAAGCTGAGTAATATAATGGCAAGGCGGCAGATAGCCGCCTTTTTGTTTTTCTGTTAAAATTATCGTCAGAGATGTGCATTCGAAAAGGCTAATATCTTAGGAATAGCAGGTGACAAAATGTCGGAACAGGCTCGGGTGAAAGTTATCTACCCGGATGGAAAGGAATATATAGTATGGGCCTTGAAAGGGAAAACAGCCCGGGAAACCCTGGCCCTGGCAGGGATGGCTTTTAAAGGTTCCTGTGGCGGAAGAGGCACATGCGGAAAATGTAAGATAAGAATAAGCGGCGAGATAAACGAGCTTTCTGATAATGAACGTGAACAGTTGCTGCCCGAAGAAATAAAAAGGGGAGAGCGGATTGCCTGTTATTGCATTATCCAGGGAGAAACCAGCATCTGGCTGGATTACGTCGGCGGGCAGGATATATCGATCCCGGTCATCCAGGCTTCGGTTTTAAAAGGCCATCCGACTGTATATACCAGAGAAGTATTTATACCCGGACGGGATAGGGAAAAGCCGGTGCCGGTGCTGGAACGCCTTCAGGCTGCGCTTGATCCTATGCCCTTGGAAATTACTCTGGATAATCTTAATAACTTGAGCCGTCTGGATAGACTGGGCCGACCGGCTTTGGAATTATATGCCTTGATAATGCAAAACCGGGTCAAGTATGTGGGACGGGAACGCCGCAATGTATATGGCATTGCTCTGGATATCGGTACTACCAGTCTGCTGGCGGCTCTGGTCGATTTGGAACAGGGACAGGTGGTAGGAGTCTGTTCCCGCACCAATATGCAAAGAGTATATGGCGAAAATGTCCTGGCCCGGGTTAGCTACTGTGTGGAAAATCAGGACGGAGCGGGCAGGCTGCAACAAATAATTATTAACAATATCAATAGTATGCTGGAAGAGTTAATTACCCGGAATAATATCTCCAGTGAGTTTATATACCGGTTGTGTGTGGTGGGCAATCCGGTTATGCTCCATTTATTTCTGGGATTGGATGTATCCGGTTTTGCTACCGTCCCCTATAGCGGACTGTTTAAATCAGAGCTGGTCTATACGGCAGCAGTTCTGGGACTTAACCTGAATCCGGCTACCGAGGTCGTGGTTCTGCCCCAGATAGGCAGTTTCGTAGGTGCAGATACGATAGGCTGTTTAGTAACCTTGAAGCCGGTTTCAACCCGGCGTTATTTAATGATTGACATCGGTACCAATGGTGAGCTGGTCCTGAATAACCGGGGTAAAATGTGGGCGGCCTCTGCTGCTGCCGGACCGGCCTTTGAAGGTGAGGGTATAACCTGTGGTATGAGAGCGGTGCAGGGAGCTATTGACAAAGTATGGATTGAAAATGGTGTCCTGCAATATCATGTAATTGGGCAGGAAAGAGCCCGGGGTATTTGCGGTTCGGCTGTCATCGGGCTGGTGGCCGGTCTTATCCGGGCGGGTCTGATCGAGGCCAGCGGAACTATGCGCAGCAATTCGGCCGCAGGTCTTAACACCACTTCCGAAGGTGAATTGGTACTGGCGCAAGCCGATAAAACTGACAATGGGATTCCGATGGTATTCACCCAGGATGATATAAGACAGGTACAGCTCGCTAAAGCAGCTATAAGATCGGGAATAGATATTTTACTTAAGCAGGCGGGGTTAACTTATAAGGACCTGGACCGGATTTATTTGGCCGGAGCCTTTGGCAATTATTTGGAACCGGATAATTGCATTAAAATAGGAATGCTTCCCCCGATCGATATAAATAAGATCTCCAATATAGGCAATGCTGCCGCTGAAGGTGCTATAATGGTTTTGCTGTCCGAAGAAAGCCGTGCTCATGCCCGGGAACTAAGCGCAGCGATTGAATGTGTTGAATTGGCAGATTATAAAAATTTTCAGGATATATTTATGCAAAACATTAATTTCCCGGTATAGTTCTTCACTTCTATGCGATGACTGCCGGATTCGTGCATAACGTATGCGGTATTCATTTCTTCGCTATGATATTTCTTGATTTCTCGGCTAAAGAATGGTTAAATTGTTTACTATAAGATAAGCAGGTGGTGGGTGCTTTTATGCTGGCGGACTATCACATTCATGCTGCTGCGCATGGTGAATATAAATATACCCGGGAATGGATTCAGCAATTTTTGGATACAGCTGCCGGGCGGGGAATCGCGGAAATTGGATTAAGTGAGCACCTGGAATATTCTGAATTGGTTGATTGGGCACTAATAGAAAAAATCAGCTCCGAGGCAAAACAGGTTAAAGTCCGGCTGGGTCTGGAAGCCGATTATATACCAGGACAGGAGGAGATAACCAGGAAACATATCATGGCCCGCAATTATGATTATATTATCGGTTCGGTTCATTTCATAAACGGGTGGGGATTTGACCATCCCGATTTTCGCGAACAGTTTGATTATTGCGATATTGATGAAACTTACCAGCTCTATTTTGATCTGGTCTTGGGCATGGTGCAGTCAGGTCTTTATGATATAGTTGGGCATATGGATCTGATTAAACTATGGGGACACCGGCCTCGCCGGCCTATCAGCAGTTTTATAACACCGGTGCTTAAAGCCATCCGGGTTGCAGGGATGACGGTGGAATTAAACAGTGCCGGTCTAAGAAAACCTGTTCATGAATTATATCCCGCTGAAAATATAATAACGGAAATGTTTAACCTGGATATACCGGTGACGCTTGGCTCTGATGCCCACCATCCGGATCAGGTGGGGGAGGACTTTGATATTCTGGTCAAGGCGGCGGCTCGGGCCGGATATAATTGTATAATGACCTTTGCACAGCGCTGCCCCGGGAAAGTCTTAATATAATAATAAGGAGAATCATGGCATGGAAAGTATTGCATTGTTAGTTATCAGTCTGGGCATTATCCTCATGGGAGCCGAAGTCTTTGTTAACGGCGTAGAGTGGCTGGGAAAAAAATTAAATCTGGCGGAAGGAGCCGTCGGCAGTGTACTGGCAGCCGTAGGAACGGCCCTGCCGGAGACGCTCATTCCTTTTATTGCTATTGTATTTGGTAAGGGAAAAGGCCATGAAATAGGTATCGGAGCCATACTGGGCGCACCGCTTATGCTGTCCACCCTGGCTATGTTTGTAACCGGATTAGCGGTGATTATTTTCAGCCGGCGCCGCAGCTGCGGGGTTAAAGTAAAAGCCGATTATTCCTCTATGAAGAGAGATCTGGGCTTCTTTCTTATTGTATTTGCCGCTGCGGTGCTGACCGGAGTAATTCCCCCTGCCTTGCGGCACTGGCAGTTAATTATAGCCGGTTTTATGGTTTTGTCTTATGTTTTTTATGTATACAGCACTCTTATCGAGGAGCGGGATATTAATATCGACAATGAAGTACCTGCGCTTTATTTTGCCCGCAGAAATAATTCACCGGCGATTTCCCTTGTTCTGCTCCAAATTATTTTTGCACTGGCTTTCATTGTTGGCGGTGCCAACCTGTTTGTGGGGTCAGTAACCGATATTGCCGAAGTATATATGGTACCGGCTTTTGTGTTGTCACTTATCATTGCGCCTATAGCTACCGAGCTGCCGGAGAAATTTAACAGTATTATCTGGGTTTCACGCGAAAAAGATACTCTGGCCCTGGGCAATATTACCGGGGCTATGGTTTTCCAAAGCTCCCTAATTCCTGCCATGGGTATATTTTTAACGGACTGGCAGTTAACCGGTGGGGCATTGATAGCAGCTATTCTGGCTTTGACCTCAGCTGCCATCATGTATATTGAGCTGCTTGTAAAACGGCATATGACCGCTTGGGCACTGCTCGGTGGAGGAGTGTTTTACGGGATATTCCTCCTGGCGGTATTCGAAGGGATCATAAAATCCCTTTGATCATAAAATAGGAGGCAGCCCGAAGATTGCTTTGGCGTATGAACCATGTCTTTGTCTTGCTATCCCGATTAATTGAGAGGAGGAGAATTTATTGGATATTGAAAAAAGGCTTAAGGAAGCAGGAATAATTATTCCCGAGGTAAGCAAACCCATTGCCGCCTACCTGCCCGGAAAAAGAAGCGGGAATCTGATATTTACCTCCGGACAACTGCCGCTGGTAAATGGAAAGGTGAAGTATACGGGCAAATTAGGCGAGGATTTGACCCTGGAAGATGGCCAGGCGGCAGCCCGGACAGCCGTTATTAATTGCCTGGCAGTGGTAAAAAGCATGGCCGGCAGCTGGGACGCTGTGGCCGGCATGGTTAAAATTACCGGATTGGTGCAGAGCGCACCTGATTTTTTCCAGCAGGCGCAGGTGCTTAACGGGGCTTCCGAACTGCTTCAGCAAATATTCGGAGAAAATGGTCAACATGCCAGGTCGGCCATAGGCGTTAATGCCCTTCCGCTCAACGCCGCAGTAGAGATTGAAATGATAGCTCAATTAAAATAAGGGAAAAAACGGGAGCCAGGATTGACCGTTCCTGGTCCCGTAATATTCAGCGTCCAAATTTCTAATAAAAAACTCAGTCTCTATTTTCTTTTTTTAGGGCTTCCAGAGTCTTATCGTCGAATTCTTTACGCCATTCTTCCAAATATTTTTCGATCAGTTTCCTGACCAGACGGGACTTGGTGGTTGCCTGGTCAGCACAGGCAAAACGCAACTGGCGATCAATTTCTTCCGGTACAACCACAGAAATGTACTTCATGCCTTCCTCCCCCCTTCTTTGAGTTAACCGCATCAAGATCTTAATCTTATTGTATAATTGCCGGCTCTGGTATACAATCAAACCGCAGTATTTTGTCCGATTAGGCGGGCGCTTTACCGCCATGGTGGCATAAGGTTACCTTTTTTGTTATAGTTATCACTAAGCCTATGTCTTAATAAAGCTTCAAACTATTAAAATTTTGCAACTTATTAATATGTTAATAAGTTAAAATACAAAAACAAATTCCAGGTATGCCTCAAATTAGGTAAATTAAGAAAATTAAATGGCATTTAAGGAAAAACATAACAAGGTAACAATATAATATTTTAATAAGCACATACAAATGCGCATGGTATGGGCAAAGATACTGAATACAATATACCTTAAAAAATATATTTATATTTAATAAATTTGAAATTATAATCATCAGTATATACAAAATGTGCTATTTTTATATTTCATACACCAAAGGAGGATAATTATTCAATGTCATATCTTAACGATATTATGGAAAAGGTAATCCAGCGTAATCCGCATGAACCTGAATTTCATCAGGCCGTCAAAGAGGTGCTGAGTTCGTTAAGGCCTGTTATTGATAAAAATGCAGTTTATCAACAACGGGGAGTCCTGGAAAGGTTGATTGAACCGGAAAGACAAATTATGTTTAGAGTACCCTGGGTCGACGATGAAGGCCAAGTGCAGGTTAACCGCGGTTTCCGAATTCAGTTTAACAGTGCCATAGGTCCCTATAAAGGCGGTCTTCGTTTTCACCCTTCGGTGAATCTGGGGATAATTAAATTTTTAGGTTTTGAACAAATATTTAAGAACGCTCTTACCGGCTTGCCCATGGGTGGAGGAAAAGGCGGCAGCGATTTTGATCCCAGAGGAAAGTCGGAAGCAGAAATTATGCGTTTCTGCCAGAGCTTTATGAGTGAACTATTACGTCATATTGGACCTAATACTGATGTCCCGGCCGGTGACATAGGGGTCGGAGGCAGAGAAATAGGTTATATGTTCGGTCAATATAAGAGATTGGTCAATGCTTTTGAAGGGGTTTTGACCGGCAAGGGCTTTGCATGGGGCGGAAGCCTGGCCCGTCCTGAGGCTACCGGTTATGGAGTAGCCTATTTTACCGAGGAAATGCTGAAATCCCGGGGTGAGACTTTTAAAGATAAAACGGTTGCCATTTCAGGTTATGGCAATGTGGGAACCTATTTAATTGAAAAGATCAATCAGCTGGGCGGCAGAGTCGTAACTATTGCTGACGAGTTCGGTTACGTACATGATCCGGCCGGGATTAAGAATGAAAAATTGGATTATCTTATGGATCTCTGGTGCATTTACCGCCGTCCGGCCAAAGATTATGCCGACCGCTTCGGATTGGAATGGGTCGCTGACAAGAGGCCGTGGGAAGTACCGTGTGACATTGCAATTCCTACCGCCACTCAGAATGAGGTGGAGCTTGAGGATGCCCGCAATTTGGTCAAAAATGGCTGTATGTGCGTAGCCGAGGCTGCCAATATGCCCTGTACCATAGATGCGGCCGATTTATTCCTGGAAAATAAAGTGTTGTTTGGCCCGGCCAAGGCTGCCAATGCCGGTGGGGTAGCAGTATCCGGTCTGGAAATGACTCAAAACAGCATGAGACTGGGATGGACCTTTGAAGAAGTGGATGCCAGGCTTAAGAATATCATGGTTAATATATATAAACAGGCCAGCCAGGCGGCGGCCGAATATGAAATGAACGATAACCTTATCGCCGGTGCCAATATTGCTGCATTTAAAAAAGTATCAGATGCCATGCTGGCCCAGGGAATCGTATAATACTTTACGATTACATAATCGAGGTTTTCAGTATGAAAAAAATCCTGCTCATGGAGCGGGATTTTTTTTCTCCCAGGGTTGGGGCCGCAGGGCTGGCTGCGGGTTTAAGACTATCAGCCGAAGCAAGGAATGTCCCGGATGGGGTGGAATGTGTTATAATCTCTATTAGTCTTGGCTTTTTGCGTTAATAATGGAAGTCGAAAATATGTTGCAAATCTGCATGATGATGTTAATTAAAAGAAGGGGGATTTTTATGCAAAGGAGATACATAATGGTTTGGGCCCTCCTGGCCTGTTTTTTAATAGCAGGATGCGGTTCCAACAGCGGAGTGGTGGCTACGGTAAATGGCAAGGAGATTACCCAGAAAGAATATGACCAGCGTAATAATATTATAAAAGCCGGTTACCAATTACAACAGGGAGTCACTTTAGATGAGAAAAAAGATGCCGACACCCTTAAAAAAATTCGTGATATGGCTTATAACGATTTAGTAGTGCAAAAGTTACTGGATGAGGAAGCCGCCAAAAAGGGAATTAAAGTAACCGATAAGGAAGTAGAGGAAAATATAAATTATCTTAAAACGAGCCGGAATCAGAGCGAATCAGACGGATATGACAAATTTCTGAAACAAATGGGAATTACCCAAAAAGAATTACCGGCGATTTTAAAAGAAGAATTAATTTACAGCAAAATGAATGAAAAAATAACGGCTGATATAGTTGTAGCGGATCAGGACGTAAAAGACTACTATGATCAAAACCAGCAGATGTTTGAGCAACAGGCCGGAATTGAGATTTATCATATTCTGGTCAAAGAAGAAGCCGCTGCCAAGGAAGTGCTGAACAAGCTTAAAGACGGTGGTGATTGGAATAAACTCGCCGTTGAATATTCAATTGATGAAGCTAGTAAAAACCAGGGCGGTGACATCGGAGTGGTCAATGAAGGTTCCGAATTGGTGGAGGAGTTTAAAACCGCAGCTCTTAAACTGAAACCGGGTGAGATAACCCAGGCGCCGGTAAAGTCGCAGTATGGATATCATATCATCAAGGCGGGAGAGAACAAAGCTGCCAGTATAACCCCGTTTGAGCAGGTAAAGGATTCAATCAAGTCCCAGCTTGAAACTGATAAAAAGGATCAGGCTTTCAGCAAATATATTGATGGACTGAAAAAGAAGGCTGAGATTAAAGATTTGCGGGATAAAAAGTAAACTGACCTAATAAAGAAAATTCGGCCATTCAATCGGGAATGGCCGGATTTTTTCATATTTTTAAGGAGATAATATAATACTGCTATAAGGAGGTATACAATATATTCCGCCAGTTAAGCTTGACGTTTTTAAGCCATAGGTTAAAATATAAACATATTAAAAATTTTAAACAGTCAGGACAAAGACGTCCCAAGTTACAGTTTTTTTAGCTGTAACTGGAGGCGTCTTTTTTTATGAAGGCAGGTGATGATAACTTGTGGAGAATACCCGGATTATTATAGCCGATAGCAGAGAAAACAGCCGTAAGATTTTGCAGGAAAGCTTGAATCGGTGTGGATACCAGATTCAGGCGGAGATCCGCAACGCGCCCGAACTGCTGCGGCGGGCCAGAACCCTGTATCCTGATCTGGTCATAATTGATGCCAACATTGAAGGCGGAGGCGTTTTTGAGATGGCCGGGATTATTCAGGAAGACGAGATTGCCGATGTTCTCATTATAGCCGGTAACGACAGCCGTCAACTTAAGGATTTTGCGCATATATTCAAGCCTTATACCCCGGAAACACTTGAAGCCGCGGTGGAAATATGTCTGCTCTATAAAGCCAGGTTTGTGCAAATCCGCCAACAGGTTGCCCGTCTTCAGGAAGATATGCGGACGCGTAAATTGGTAGACCAGGCTAAAGGTCTGTTAATGCAAAAGTCGGGTCTGACCGAGCAGGAAGCATATCGCCGCCTGCAGAAGGAGAGCATGAACAAGGGTATGTCTATGAAGGATGTAGCTCGGGCCGTAATCGACAGTAATAAATAGGGAGGATGAAATTAGTTATGGATGACAATAAGAAAAGAGAATTACTGGAGAAAGTAAAAGAATATGATGTAAGATTTGTGAGGCTGCAGTTTACCGACATAGCCGGAATCTTAAAAAATATTGCCATACCGGTAAGACAGCTGGAAAAGGCGCTTGACGGAGAACTCATGTTTGACGGTTCATCTATCAATGGATTTGCCGACATATCGGAATCCGATATGTATCTGGTACCTGATCCCGATACTTTTGTTATATTTCCCTGGCGCAGTTCCAACGGTAAAGTAGCCCGGTTTATTTGCGATGTCTATAACCCGGATGGCAAACCTTTTTCGGGTTGCCCGCGCAATAATCTGAAAAGAGTGCTTAAAGAGGCCGAAGCTCTGGGTTATACCATGAAGGTAGGGCCGGAAGCCGAATTTTTCTTATTCCTGGCCGATGAAAACGGCCAGGCCACTACCCAAACTCAGGATGAGGCCGGTTATTTCGATCTGGCCCCACTGGATCTGGGCGAAAATGCCCGACGTGATATGGATACTACGCTGGAAGAAATGGGATTTGAGATCGAAGCATCACATCACGAAGTAGCTCCCAGTCAGCATGAAATCGATTTTAAATACGGCGAAGCCCTAGGTGTGGCTGACGCTATAATGACCTTGAAACTGGCGGTAAGGTCGATTGCCCAGCGTCATGGCCTGCATGCTTCTTTCATGCCTAAGCCTTTATTCGGAGTGAACGGTTCGGGTATGCATACCCATCAATCTTTATTTGCCGACAGGCAGAATGTGTTTGATGACCCCGGTTCTCCCCATGGATTAAGTGATACGGCCAGGCACTATATGGGCGGGATTCTGCATCATGCCCGCGGCATTACGGCCATTACCAACCCGACGGTCAATTCTTACAAACGCCTGGTGCCGGGTTATGAAGCACCGGTGTATATGGCCTGGTCGGAACAAAACCGCAGTTGCTTGATCAGGGTTCCTGCTAAAAGGGGACTGAGCACTCGTATTGAAGTTAGAAATCCGGATCCTACTTTCAACCCCTACCTGGCTTTGGCGGTAATGCTGAAAGCCGGTCTGGATGGCATTAAGAACCAGCTGGAACCGCCTGCTCCGGTAGATCGTGACATCTACAAAATGGATTTGGCGGAAAGAAATAGACTGGGTATTGAGAGTTTACCCGGAAATTTATATGAAGCACTTATTGAACTTGCCCGCGATGAAGTAGTTAAGAGTGCACTGGGTGAGCATATTTTCAATAAATTTATTGAAGGCAAGATGGAGGAATGGAATCAGTATAATATGCAGGTAACCCCATGGGAAGTTTCCCAATACCTGACCAGGTTCTAAAGTAAAGCGAATCCCCACTATTTGTATACATTATATTTGAAGAGCAGGGGTTGCTTTTTAAGGGCAACCTCTCTATTATAATAAAAGACCGGTGCGACGAAGCACTTAAGATTTAAAAATAAAAAATTTTGGGACAATGAGGTCCTTGATGCCTTACATAAGGCGTCAAGGGCCTTTTCTGATTTTATGAGGTGATATTAATGCGGGAAGGGCAAATCAGGATACCATCCGGGTGTGCTATCAGCGGAATCATAAATCGGAGGGGCCACGGCTTTTCCGGTAGCGCTATTATAAATTCCATTGCACTTATGCACGAACGCTCCAACGGTATGGGGGGCGGGTTTGCCGCCTATGGCATCTATCCCGGCTATGCGGAATGCTATGCTTTGCATATTTTCTTTGAGTCTGAGTCAGTAAAAGCAGAGATGGAAAAAAGTCTTTATGCTTCTTTCCAAATATATTTGGCCGAGGAGATACCGACCAGGAAAAGTCGCAAATTTAAAGACGCACCTATAATTTGGAGATATTTTGCTACCCCTCTGCCCGCTGCGCTGGAAAAGTACGCTGGGGACGAAGATGAGTTTATGGCCCGTTTCGTATTACAAGTAAACAGCACCCTGGGAGGTGCTTATATATTCTCCAGCGGTAAAAACATGGGAGCTTTTAAAGCGGTTGGATATCCGGAAGATGTGGGCGAATTTTATTGTCTGGATGAGTATAAGGGCTATCTATGGACGGCACATGGACGGTTTCCGACCAATACTCCGGGCTGGTGGGGAGGGGCTCATCCCTTTGCACTGCTGGACTGGTCGGTGGTGCACAATGGTGAGATATCATCTTATGACGCCAACCGTCGTTATCTGGAAATGTTTGGCTATGTATGCTCTTTACAGACCGATACGGAAGTAATTACCTATTTATTCGATTTGCTGCTGCGCAAACACGGGCTGTCACTACGGGATGCGGTTCTGATTGTAGCCCCGCCCTTATGGTCCCGTTTGGAGGAGCTGGATAAAAATGAGCGGGAACGTATCCGGAAATTGCGTGTGATTTATGCGGGTGCGCTGCTCAATGGCCCTTTCTCCATCATTTTGGCCAACGCTAATGGCTTGCTGGCCTTAAATGATCGTTTGAAATTACGTTCTTTGGTAGCAGCGGAGGATAACGAATATTTGTATGTGGCCAGTGAGGAAGCGGCTATCAGAGTAGTAGCCAACCCGCAAAAGTTATGGTTCCCGGCCGGCGGGGAAGCTGTACTGGGTTTACTCGATGGAAAAGAGAGTTTGTATAGCGGGGGGAGGTGTTTTGATGGCGGTAAGTTGGAGAATGCCGGAATATAAAATTAACCGTGATAAAGATAGATGCATTGATTGTCAGGTATGTGTGAACCAGTGTGCCAATGATGTTCATACTTGGGATGAAGATTTAAATCGGGTGGTAAGTGACGAGAATCTTTGCGTTAACTGCCATCGCTGCGTAGTGTATTGTCCTACCCGGGCATTAAATATAGAAAAATGGCCGACGGCTTTTAAAGACAATGCCAACTGGGACAGCGGTGCCATTAAACAGCTGTATGCTCAGGCCGAATCGGGCGGAATATTGCTGACCGGTATGGGAAATGACCGGCCTTATCCGGTCTACTGGGATAATCTGCTTTTGAACGCTTCTCAGGTTACCAACCCATCCATTGACCCTTTACGGGAACCTATTGAAATTAAAACTTTCCTGGGACGCAAGCCGGCGCGGTTTGATCCTTCCAGCGATGAATTTCCGCCGCAGATGGAATTGGATATACCGGTTCTTTTTTCCGCTATGTCGTTTGGGTCGGTCAGTCTCAATGTACACAAATCTTTAGCCCGGGCCGCCAGCGAGCTGAATGTCTTCTGGAATACGGGTGAAGGCGGATTGCACCGGGACCTATTTGAATATACAGCTAATACTATCGTACAGGTGGCTTCCGGACGTTTTGGAGTAGATGCCGAAATGCTGGCCAGGGCGGCGGCGGTAGAAATTAAAATCGGGCAAGGGGCCAAGCCGGGTATTGGAGGGCATCTGCCCGGGGAAAAAGTGGGTAATGAGGTTTCCCGCACCAGAATGATTCCGCCCGGGACCGATGCCATATCACCTGCGCCCCATCATGACATATATTCCATCGAAGATTTGCGCCAGTTGATATTTTCCTTAAAAGAGGCTACCGAATACAGTAAACCCATAATGGTCAAGGTAGCGGCGGTGCACAATATTGCGGCCATAGCTTCAGGGATTGCACGGGCGGGAGCCGACATCATTGCGATAGACGGATTCCGGGGCGGTTCCGGAGCAACTCCTTTGCGTATTCGTGATAATGTCGGTATTCCGATTGAATTTGCCCTGGCGGCAGTGGACACCAGATTGCGGGAGGAAAAAATAAGAAATCAGGTATCTCTGGTGGCAGCAGGCAGTATCCGCAACAGTGCCGATGTCGTAAAAGCCATTGCTCTGGGAGCTGATGCCGTCTATATAGGTACGGCGGCGCTCCTGGCGCTGGGCTGCCACCTGTGCCAGAAATGTTACACCGGTAAATGCAACTGGGGTATAGCCACCCAGAATCCCAGGCTGGTAAGCCGCCTCAATTCTGAGGTAGGCAGCAGGCATCTGGTCAACCTGCTCCGGGCCTGGGAGCATGAAATAAAAGAGATGCTGGGTGGTATGGGGATAAATGCTCTGGAAAGCCTTAGAGGAAACCGTTTGATGTTAAGAGGAATAGGGTTGAATGAAAAAGAGCTGCAGATTATGGGGATAAAAGCAGCCGGCGAGTAGGGGGCGGTATATATGAAGAGAGTTTACAATTTGTCAGAGTATTGTGTCGGATGTGGTTTATGTGAGGTTCATTGTGCCACTGTCCATTCCGAGTATCCGGAAAACATTTGGAAAGCCCATCGCCTGGCGGATAAGCGACCCATAGCCCGATTATTTGTGGAGCGCAATGCGACCGCAAGCCTCTCGGTCCAATGCCGTCACTGTGACGAACCGGCCTGTGTTTACGCTTGTATAACCGGCGCCATTACTAAAGAATCTGAGACTGGCCTGGTCTTAATAAATGAAGATAAATGTGTAGGCTGTTCCACCTGCCTTGTAGCATGTCCGTATGGCTTAATCAAAATTGATCCCTGCCAAAAGGTATCACTGAAATGCGATATGTGCAAAGATATAGCACAAACTCCGGTGTGCGTGACCAGATGTCCCAATGAGGCACTGGTTTGCCGGGAGGAGGAAATATAGATGAAATATCTTATCATCGGTAATTCTGCTGCTGCCATAGGAGCAGTGGAAGGTATAAGAAGCCGGGATGCAGACGGGGAAATCACCATCGTGGCGGGTGAAAATTATCACACTTATTCTCGTCCCCTGATTTCATACTTAATGGCCGGCAAAATTGACAGAAACAAAATGTATTACCGGCCTAGGGATTTTTACCGACGTCACCAGGTACAGTTTTATGCGGGAGAAAAAGCAGTGCAGATTATGCCTCGCGAAAAATCAGTACACATAGCTCCGAGCAATCTGAACCTTGATTATGACCTTCTGCTGATTACAGCCGGTGGTACTCCGGTTCTCCCTTCCTCATTTGAGGGGCACTATGATAACTTGCTGTATTTTCACAGCTGGGATGATATGACCGAACTTTCCGCCCGTTTGAGGTCAGACCAGCCTTCCCGTATCGTAGTAGTTGGGGGAGGCCTGATTGGGCTTAAGGCGGCTGAAAGTTTGCTATTAAGAAAACAGCAGGTCACGGTCATCGAAGCGGGCAGTTATTTGCTTAATTCGGTAATGGATGCCGATGGGGCTGAAATCATAGCTGATTATCTTACCGCCCGCGGTATTAAAATTATGGTCAATAACCCGGTGGTTCAGGTAGAAGGCGATACGGCCATAAACCATCTGATTTTGCAGGACGGCCGGCGGATATACTGTGACATGGTGATTTTGGCGGCCGGAGTCAAACCTAATTTAAACTGGCTGGCCGGTTCCGGACTGGTTAGTGAAAATGGAATTCTGGTCAATCAGAGCCTGCAATCTTCGTTACCAGATATATATGCGGCTGGTGACATTGCTCAGGTTTATGACGAATCTGAACAGGAATACAGACTAATGCCGATTTTACCGGAAGCTTACCGGCAGGGAAGGACAGCCGGGTTAAACATGGCCGGGGGCAGCTTTTTTCATCAGGGACAGTTATTTAATTCCATTCCTCTGCTGGGACTTAATATAGCATCGGCCGGTACCAATTCTTTTACTGATACCGGACTGGAAATAATCCAAAAACGTAACGGTCAATATAATTATCGCCGTTTGACATTGCAGAACCAGGTATTGAAAGGGTTTATAATGATCGGCGATCTTAACCGCTGTGGTATACTGCAGGGCTTGATCCAGCAGCAGACGGATGTGTCCGGGATCAAAAACAGATTATTGGAAAACGATTTTGGATTATTGGATATACAAAAATTGGAGAATAATGACCAGGAAAGGGGGAGATCATTTTGTCAGTAACTATAAATGCCGCTGCCATGGATTACCGGGAACTAAACCGTTCCATCCGGGAAATGTCTAAAACCAGGCAAACCCATATTACGCTTAATAATGTCAATGGCCAGCGCTACATTGGCAATGCCTTGCAGGGAGAAGAAATGGTGGTAATCAACGGCGTTCCGGGCAATGATCTGGGCATGTTTATCGACGGTCCCAGCCTGATAGTTAACGGTAATGTGCAGGACAGTGCCGCCAATACTATGAATAACGGGCTGCTGGTGGTCGGCGGCAATGCCGGGGATACTCTGGGCTATGGTATGCGCGGGGGCGAAGTTTATATAAAAGGAAATGTAGGTTATCGCGCCGGAATCCATATGAAGGAGTACGGACTGAAAAAACCTTTGTTGGTTATCGGCGGAACCGCCGGTGATTTCCTGGGCGAGTATATGGCGGGAGGAACGGTGGTAGTCTTTAATCTGGATAACGAAATTTGCCCGGTGGGGGATTTCTGCGGCGCGGGTATGCATGGCGGAATCATGTTGGTAAGGGGACAGGCGGATTTAAGCTGTTACCGTGATTTGAATATAATCCCGCCGGATGAAAACGATTTGGAATTGCTTAATATGGTAGCTGTTAAGTATGAAAACTACTTTGACAGGATGGTACCTGCGATTACCGGCAGTGATTATTTAAAAATCATACCACAGAATAACCGGCCTTACCGGGAATTATATGTCGGTATTTAGTACCGGCAGACGAGCCCGACAGCAGTAAAGGAGGACACATAATGTCAAAAGGGTATATTGTTTTTGAAAATGGAACCGTTTTCACCGGGATTTTGCATGGCAGTCCTCAACCCATTGGCGGAGAAGCAGTTTTTAACACCAGTATGAACGGCTATCAGGAGATAATAACCGACCCCTCCTATGCCGGCCAGATATTGGTTATGACTTATCCCCAGATCGGCAATTATGGATTTGGCGAATATGGTTTCGAAGCTGATAAACCTGCTTTACAGGCTCTGGTGGTAAAAGAGATGTCGACGCTGAACGGACATTATGAAAGCCGCTGGAGTTTTGAGGAATTTCTTGACCGTTTCCATCTGATTTGCCTTTCCGGGGTTGATACCCGGGCCATTGCCCGCATGATCAGAATAGAAGGAAGTATGGGTGCGGTCATAACCGGTAGCCTGGATAACCTGGCTAGGCTCAGGGAACAAGCCGTCCTGGGCAAGAGCCTGCTCGATTCCGACCTGGTCAAGCGAGTCAGTCGCAAGCAAATAGAAGTAATAGGAGATGGAGCCAGGCATATTGTCCTCTGGGACTTCGGGACCAAGCAGGGGATAATAAAATCCTTGCTGGGCCGGGGATGCCGGGTGACTGCAGTACCGGCCGCAACAAAGGCGGATGAGATTTTGAGCTTGAACCCGGAAGGATTGGTTTTATCCAACGGACCGGGAAATCCGGAATCATGCCATTATGTTACCCGGGAACTGGAAAAACTTATGGGACGTATACCGATTTTTGGCATATGCCTGGGGCATCAACTGCTGGCCCTTACGTTGGGTGCCCATACCTATAAAATGACTTTTGGGCACCGGGGAGGCAACCATACCGTCAAGGATTTGAACGGGAAATGTTATGTCAGTTCCCAGAATCACGGGTATGCGGTAGATGCAGATTCTCTTGGCGGCACCGGGCTTAAAGTAAGCTTTATGAACTTGAACGATAATACGGTGGAAGGTCTGTACCATGAAAAATTGCCCTTGCTGTCGGTGCAATTTCATCCCGAGGCCAAACCAGGTCCGCAGGACACCGGTTATCTCTTTGATAAGTTTTTAGCCATGACCGCCTGATCTAAACGACAAAAAAATATTATCAACCAGGTTGAGCAAAGGCGCTTTGAAATTTTAACAGGTTCGAAGTGCCTTTTTTATATAATGCCTAATTTATAAGAAGGAGGAGAAGGAAATGAAGAAAATTGAGGCTATCATCCGACCATCGAAATTGAATGAACTGAAAGCAGCTCTGGATGAAAATCAGATTCGCGGTTTAACCGTTTATGATGTCAGAGGCCGGGGGCTGCAGAGAGGACAGACCCAGTATTACCGAGGTAAGGTACATGCAGTGGATTTTTATCCTAAGGTCAAAGTGGAGATAATTTGCCGGGATCACTGGGTGGATAAGATTATTAAAATCATAATAGGCATATGTCAAACCGGAAAATTTGGTGACGGTAAAATATTTGTCTATCCGGTCGAACAGATTATACGCATAAGCAGCGGCGAACAGGGAGATGACGCCCTATAACAGGTGAAATGAGAAGAGCAGGGAGCAATGGCGCTCATGGTTAAAGATAGATTCTTTAACGGTGAGCGCTTTAATTTTTAATTACAAGGAGGAAGAGTTATGAACTTATGGAAAAGATACGGTTTATTATTAGTGGTTACTCTGGTACTGACGGCAGGCATTCCCATAAGCGCCGGGGCTGCAGAGACAGCTGCAGTTGATAGCGGCGATACTTCGTTTATATTTATTTGTGCCGGTCTGGTAATGATAATGACTCCCGGTCTGGCGCTCTTTTATGGCGGGATGGTGCGGAGAAAAAACGTTTTAAGCATTCTTATGCAGTGTTTTACGGTTATGGCCCTGGTTTCGGTACAATGGGTACTGTTAGGCTATACGCTTGCATTCGGCCCTGACACCGGGGGTATCATAGGGAATTTGCATTGGCTTGGTTTACATGGAGTCGGTTTTGAACCCAACCCGGAACTGGCCGCAACTATACCTCATCAATTATTTGTCCTTTTTCAAATGATGTTTGCGATTATCACGGCAGCACTTATAACGGGCGCGTTTGCGGAAAGAATGAGATTTACTGCTTTTATAGGCTTTATTTTACTTTGGACCACCCTGGTATATGACCCGCTGGCACACTGGGTCTGGGCCCCGGGAGGATGGCTGCGGGAACTGGGAGCATTAGATTTTGCCGGCGGTACGGTGGTACACATTAGTTCCGGAATTTCCGGTCTGGTTGCTGCCCTGGCCATAGGTAAAAGAATCACTCATACCCAGGAAGTACTGTTGCCGCACAACCTGCCGATGACCATGATCGGTGCTGCTATTCTGTGGCTGGGATGGTATGGGTTCAATGCCGGCAGTGCTCTTGCATCGGGAAGTCTGGCTACCAGTGCATTCGTAGCAACCAATACCAGTGCTGCCGCGGCAGCTATTTCCTGGATGGCAGCCGAATGGCTGCATCACGGTAAACCGACCGCACTGGGCGCCGCCAGTGGTGTTATTGCAGGCCTGGTAGCCATTACACCGGCCGCCGGATTTGTAACTCCGATCAGCTCTATATTTATTGGTTTGTTCGTAGGTCCTTTATGTTATTGTGCGGTCAGTATGGTTAAACAACGGCTGGGTTATGATGACGCACTGGATGCTTTCGGGATTCACGGCGTAGGCGGAATATTTGGAGCACTGGCCACCGGCTTGCTGGCCTCCAAAAGTGTAAATCCGGCCGGTGCGGATGGATTATTGCTGGGGAACCCGCAGCTGTTTGTGGCACAATTGGTGGCAGTAACAGCGACCTGTTTATTTGCGGTCATTGTTACCGGGATCATACTGAAAGTCCTCGACCATCTGGTTGGGCTTAGAGTTACCGAGGAAGATGAAGAGGCCGGGCTTGATATCTCCCAGCATGGAGAAGATGCCTATTGTTATACGGATTTAAGTGCTACGGCAGAATAGGCTCGAAATAACACACCACTTGGCGGGGGCTTAAATCTGCTCTTAGCCAGGCGGTGTAATTGAGTGCAACGGGGTCAACCACCTTTATCACTCTCTCCCATTCGGTATAGGCCGGCAAAAGCTGGTTAAACAGATTGGGAGCGGAGTTGAGCAGTTCAAGTTTATAGTATACTTCAGGTTTCCCGGTAAAAATGGCAGTGTAGAAAATAGAAGTTTCCACCAGATCCTGAAAAAAATGAGTTCCAAAAGAAAGCTCAGGCATGTAACCGGCTTCGGCATTATCAGTCTCGACCAGTGCGGCCATGTTGCATATCTGGGCAAATGATACCGGAATTCCCAGAGAAGGAATGGTGCTGCCCCAACGGCCCGGACCTATCAACATGGCAGGAAGGGATTCACGGTCGCGTACTAAGTAATTAAGTTGGCCAATAATACGGGCAGTTTGATATTGTTCCTGAATGGATAGAGCCTGATAAGCTTTATCGTTTATGTAAATAATTCTTCTTAAAGGCTGTAACAGAGAACTACCCATAAAGGTATTGCAAACCTGAAATAGTATTTGTTCCTGCTTAATTGAAACAGGAGCCGGATTAATTCCGGCCGGGGCTGCGATCTGTAAGGGACGGCATTGGAGCAGATTGATCTGCATCTGCCCGCCGGGCATAAAATTAGCGGTAAATTCGGTATCCACCGGATGCCGGTAAACGGCCTGCAGGCGTTTAAGCATATTTTTCAGGTTGGAGGTAAAAGGGGTGGAGGTTAACACCTTTTCAAAGGTCAGTATCCATTCCTCCTGCTGAAACAGCTTGGAGGACCCGCTGCGCCGTTGTGCCGCCGCTTCACTGTCATAACGTGCCACCAGATTCCAGCAGGCCGGACGAGCCGGGGGCTGAGACAAAGATTGCAGCGGTACCGTTTTCCAGCAGTTGCAGCCGGTATCCAGCACATCAACCCGGTGCTGGGAAAAGCGCCTGGCTTCAGCCGGGCTGGAGTCGGGCCGCAGTAAAGGTTTGTCGAGAGCGGCTATTCGCGGGTAATCGTCTTCGACCCGCTCTACCGCTCTGGTCCCAAGCCCCATCACCAGTCGTATCATACCGGACGAGGGATCGATATCGTCTCGCCATACGTAAGGATTCTGTGAAAGTGCCACCCCGGCCAGGTCAGGGTAAAAATAGTCACCGTTGCGGGAACCGGAGACACGCTGGATAAGCAGAGCCATCTGTTCATCGCTTTTGGCCAAACCGCGTTTTAACCGGTAGGTCAGGGCATCATGGTTCATGGTGCTGGCATAGATAGTACGGACGGCCTGTTCAAATGATTCATAGCGTTCCTGCGGCGTACCCTGATTCACACAAAAAATACTCTCGTATTTACCGGCAAAGGCATTGCCAAAACTATCCTCCAGGAGACTGCTGGAGCGGACGATGATAGGGGACTGTCCGAAATATTCAAGTATATGAAAGAAATCTTCCCTGATGGCGGGAGGAAAAGAACCACCCTCGATACGCTGTTGCAGTTCCGTCGCTAAGGCAAAATAATTTTCAGTTTGTTTTTGTTGCAAACGTAACTCCCAGCAATCATTTTCCACCAGATAAGTATAAAAAACGTCCGAGCCGACGTAAAAGGAGTCATGAGGCTCCAGCCACTGCTCCCAATTGTTACTGGTATCGGTTTCCAATATTTTACGGACCAAAAGCATACCCACGGTTTTTCCGCCAATAAAACCGGAACCTATCAGCCGGTTGCGTATTTCCACCAGATCACGGACAGTGAAGTAGCGTTGGGCCAGTGCCAGTATTCTTTTATCTTTGCCCAGCATCATCCGGCCAAGCTGTTCTCGCATCGGGAGCTCCTCATTAGGTGGAACAAATTCACCATTTTCGAGTTTCTCCACCATTTCCTGGGCTTTAAGCAGCACCCGGTCCCAGTAATCCAGTTTTTTCTCGGTATCACCCGGTTCATAACGATGGAAATGAGAGAATAGACGCGAGGTCTCGGCACTGCTGGTGATGGGGACGAATTTCCCGTCAGTTTCAATGTGAGGCAGAAACATGGTGGGGGAGTAACGATTCCAGGCTTTTAAGGGCTGGACATAATAGTTATGGTCATGACGGTAGACATCCAGCAAAAGTTGAGTAGTATCACGGATGCGAGCCACCGTTTGATATGAATTCATATTTCTTAAGAGGGTAAAATAAGCGATAGCATCCAGCTTAAATAGATAGGGGCAAATAACTTTAAAAAAATTACCCACCATTAAGTCTGTGGTCCAGACCAATTGTAAATCGGACAGAGAATCAAAAATATAGCAGGCTTTTCCTTCGGCGCCGGCAATGGCATGGACCTGGGCCGAGAAGGATTCGAAACCGGCGCGGGAATCCGGATAGTACACCTTGATCAAGGGGTTGGGTTGAATCAAAGCAGGATGTTGCCCGAATCTGAAATATATAACTTTTTGGCCGGCCTGAAGCGCCCCATTTACAAAGGGGTCGGCAAAATACTGGTAATCTTCGATGCGGTCAACCTGCCATACCACATTATCCCCAGGCCGGAGATAATCGATAATGTCGTCCAAACCAGGCAAACCACTGGATATTTTAAGATTAATCATTGCCACCTCCTCGTTAAGAAAGGTGATAATAAATGAAAAGCAATTTTACTATGTGGAATTTTAGTATCCTATGTATAATGAATATAGCAGTATAACAATATATATTCAAGTTTTATGCTATTTTAATCAGATAAAAGCCTTCGCTATAAAACTCGCCCCAGGCGGTGAGGTATAGCCTGGGCACGACTTGCGGAGGCGGTGAGAAACACCCGGCGAAATTGAGTGGGGGATGGGGTCGAGCAGCACGGATGCTGCTCGCGCGACTTTGAACACGGATGTGAATAGGAGCGTACCCCATCAGCCGCGCAATGAGCCGCTGGTGTTTCCACTGCCGTAGCATGGAGTAAACGGGCCATGCCTCACCGCCGGCCTCCGTAGTCACAGCATTTTCTAAAAAACAGGCATAAGAACCGTCTTCATGGCTGGTCAAGAGTCTGGTTATGCTGGGTTTGGGGTATTAAGAACTTCAGTGTCTATTTTCTAGTTAAGGAGGGTTTTGTGTATGAAGATAACCATGCTGCAGCCTAATCCCGTGATAGGTGATTTGCCGGGAAATATAGAACACCTGCTTGAGGCTTGGGAACGGGCATTTAAAAACGGGTCTGATCTGGTAGTAACGTCTGAACTGTACATTACCGGATATCCCCCCCGTGATTTTTTAGAGCGGCCCTGGTTTATCAATAATTGTCAGCAAGTACTGGATGAATTGGTCCAAATCTCAACCCGCTATCCGGACACCGGGCTCATAACAGGTGTTCCTTTGCCCGGCGGCCGGGGAGGGCGTCTGTACAATGCGGCAGTCTTAATATATAGAGGAGAATTAGTTTTCAAACAATATAAATCACTTTTGCCCGTGTACGATGTTTTCGACGAAACCAGATATTTTGAAACTGCTCCAACCATTGCCCTTATTTGTTTTAAAGGCGAGATCCTGGGAATATCCATATGCGAAGACGCCTGGAACAATTCCCAACTCTGGCCCCGGGAACGATTGTATGAGATCGACCCTATAGATACTCTGGCCGGGCAGGGGGCCACCCTGCTGATAAACATATCGGCTTCGCCTTTTAATGCCGGGAAAGAAAATATCCGTTTCCAGATTATGAAAAACCATGCTCAAAAACATCAGCTGCCGTTTATATATGTTAACCAGGTGGGCGGAAATGATGAACTTTTATTTGACGGGGGCAGTATGTTTATCAACCGTAATGGGCAACCGGTAACGGTTTTTCCATCATTCCATGAACATGAAGAAATGGTGGATACCTCAGGTGAAAACCAAACCTGCGAATATGTGGCCAAGGATGAGATCGAAACGATTTATATGGCCCTGGTTACCGGTATCAGGGATTATCTGCACAAATGCGGCTTTTCCAGCGCAGTGGTGGGGCTTTCCGGCGGTATTGATTCAGCGGTTACCTGCAGCCTGGCCTGTGCAGCGCTGGGAAGCCAAAATGTTCAGGCTATTGCCATGCCTTCTCCCTATTCATCTCCCCAGAGTACTGATGATGCCCGGCTGCTATCGTCCAATCTGGGTATGGAATATAAGGTTATTTCCATAACCAATATCTACGAGGCATATGCGCATAGCCTGCAACCCTATTTGCCCGTATCCGAATCCGACCCAGAATTAACCCTGGAAAATATTCAGGCCCGCATCAGGGGAAACCTATTAATGGCTTTCTCCAACCAGGAGGGCTCCATGGTACTCTCAACCGGAAACAAAAGTGAGATGGCGGTGGGGTATTGCACCCTGTATGGAGATATGAGCGGAGGACTGAGTGTGCTGGCCGACGTGTCCAAAACTACGGTTTACCGGCTGGCCGATTACATAAACCGGCAGTATGAAATAATACCGCATTCTATTATAATCAGGCCCCCTTCCGCCGAATTAAAGCCGGGCCAGCTGGACCAGGATGCTCTGCCGCCTTATGATATCCTGGATGCCATTTTGAATCTTTATGTTGAAAAAGCACTCTCGCCCCGGGGAATTACAGCCCGGGGTTATGATGCGAATACGGTGCTATGGGTATGCCGGGCGGTTGATCGTAATGAATATAAGCGAAAACAGGCAGCCCCGGGATTAAGAATCAGCAGCAAGGCTTTTGGCACCGGTCGTCGTATGCCCATTGCCGCCCGGCAGGCATACGGAATCAAAAAACATTCACCGTGGAACACGCGGATTTAGCGTTCAATTCAGTCCAGAGCAGCCACATTAACTGATCAATACTATGAAATGTTGAATTTGGCTCGACGTGGAGGACACTGGAAACGTATAATAGACTCAGAATCAGCTGATATCCATTATCAGTATTGGGTGGGAATTATAGTGTATGAAAGTATAACTGAAAGGCTGAAAAAGAATAATTACAGATTAACGGATCAGCGTATGGCGGTTTTGCAAGTAATGCTGGAAAATAAAGGCCACCATTTATCGGCGGAAGAGGTGCTGGTTGAAGCGCGTGGAAAAGCACCCAATATAGGTATTGCAACTGTTTATCGTACGCTGGAGAAATTGGCGGGTATTTCCATACTGCATAAAACTATGTTTGAAGCAGGCAAATATCGCTATGAACTTTCCGATAATCATACTCACCAGCATCATCACTTTATTTGTCTTAATTGCGGGAAGATAACGGAAATAGAAGAAGATTTGCTGTATAGTCTGGAACAACATATTGAAAACCAGGGTTATCAAATTGTTAACCATGAATTGAAGCTATACGGATATTGCCCGGATTGCCAAACACTTAAATAAAAATTTTTAAGTCTATTGCAGAGGTGCAATAAAGTGCGGTTTTTAACCGGCTTATCGGTAGCAATATGTTGGTATCACTCGGTCTCCCCTGTCGATCGGGAACGAAAGCATCACTTTATTTGATACTCCGGGCGTATATTCTATATGGTGATAATGACGATTCGCGTCTGGTACGAGACCTCCTCCGCGGACCGGATAATACTGTATGGCCAATCTGGAGCGGAATCTGAACCTGACTTATGATCTGCTGGAACAGGATACTCTGGTCATAGCAGTGCGGGAAATGCCGGGTTTGCCATGGGACGCAATCCGGCCGGGTTGATAATTTTCTTGAAATAACGTTTTGCCAGGATAATTTGTGGTTAGACTTATAACTACAGGTTATGATAAAATTATGCAAAGGGTTATGACCATACTGGCAGTTATGGGAGGGTGCACAAGATGTTAAAACTAGAGAATATATGGTTAGAGGTTGGTAATGGCAATGGCGAAAACAAGGATATTTTAAAAGGCATCAACCTGGAATTTCAGAAGGGGAAAATCTATGCTATCACAGGTCCCAACGGCGGCGGGAAGACTTCCATTGCTAAAGTTATCATGGGGATTTATCACCAGAGTGAAGGAAACATAGTTCTGGAAGGTGAAGATATCAGTGACTTAAGTGTTACCGAACGGGCCCGGAAAGGTATTGCCTATGCTTTTCAACAGCCCCCGCGCTTCAAGGGACTAACAGTTTCCGATTTAATGAATATAGCACTGCCGGGACTGGATAATCTGCAACTGAGGACCTATCTGCGTGATGTCGGACTATGTCCGGAGGACTATATGGATCGTCCTCTGGGAGCAGGTTTAAGCGGAGGTGAAATCAAGCGTATAGAGATTGCCCAACTGTTGGCCAAAAATTCGGCCATAAGTATTTTCGATGAACCGGAGGCCGGGGTAGACCTGTGGACAATACAGAAGCTAATTGGGATTATAATAGAACGATACAAGAATAATCCTGATAAAACGGCGGTTATTATTACTCATAATGAAAATGTACTGCCTATCTGCGACGAGATCATTGTAATAGATGAAGGGCACCTTAAAGAGCGGGGAACCACGGATGAGATATGGCATCTGATTAAAGATGATATACAATGTAAAAATAGAGAACTATGCCGGGGAGAAATGATAAATGAATTTTAGCAAACTTGATATGCAAATGCTGCAAACCATAAGTGATATGAACGGGATACCCAAGGGCGCTGTCAACATTAGGCTCAACGGTGAAGCAGTTTTACGTAATTCCTCGCCCAACATTAAAATAACCTCAAAAACTGATAAACCGGGCATGAATGTTGAAATACGGCCAGGAACCCGGAATGAGACGGTGCATGTGCCGGTGGTTCTGACGCAATCCGGGCTTAACGATAAGGTCTATAATACTTTTATTGTCGGGGAAGATGCAGATGTGGTGATTATCGCCGGCTGCGGAATTCATAATGAAGCCCATGCCAATTCCAGACATGATGGTATTCATGATATTATCGTCAAAAAAGGTGCCCGTCTGCTCTATACCGAAAAACATTATGGCCAGGGTGAGGGAGCAGGCAAGAGAATACTGAACCCTACTACGGTAGTTACGGTTGAAGACGGTGCTTATTGTGAAATGGAATTGGTGCAGATAAAAGGTGTCGACGATACCATACGTAATACTGAAGCAGTTATCCATAAAAAAGGGAATTTGCGCATAGTGGAAAAATTATTGACCCAGGGAGACCAAAATGCGGTCTCAGATATCAAAATTGTCATTGAGGGCAAAGGCGGAACGGCGCAGGTATTATCCAGGTCAGTGGCACAGGAACATTCGATGCAGTCTTTTCATGCTGCGCTCACGGGGAAAACTGAGTGCTTCGGGCATGTGGAATGTGATGCCATTATAATGGGTAATGCTGTTATCCGGTCGATTCCGGAACTGCATGCTGAGAATGCGGAGGCAGTGTTAACTCACGAAGCCGCTATAGGCAAAATTGCAGGGGAACAACTGATAAAACTAATGTCGCTGGGTTTGACCGAAGAGGAAGCAGTTAATACCATTTTGGATGGGTTCCTTAAATAATAGAATAGGATGGGTTGGTGGATGGCGTGAATCTGAACCTGTTTCGAACTTATGTTAAGGTGGTGGAAACACAAAACCTTTCCCGGACTGCAGAAGAATTTGGACTTTCGCAACCGGCAGTAACCAAGCAGATTCAGGCCCTGGAGGATATGTACGGGGTTCTTCTGCTGGAACGCTCCGGCCGAAAATTAAAAACTACCGAGGCAGGAGAGGCCTTATATAATTGCGCGCGCGAAATTATTAAAGCTATGGATAAGACTGACAAGACCATGGAGGAACTCTCCGAGAGCCGAAAAGGCAACCTCTATATCGGAGCCAGCACTATTCCCGGACAGTATATACTGCCTGCCATTATTAAAAAATTTAAAGATAAATACCCGGCTGTAAGTATAAGTATGGAAGTAGCGGATACGGAAAAAATCTTTTACAAGGCGGTAGAACGGGAACTTGATATCGGTATTGTAGGCGGTTGGACTAATAACCGCAAAGTTGACGGGTTTGAGTGGCTGCATGATGAACTGGTGCTCATTGTACCTGCCGATCATCAACTTGCCCGCTATACCAGGGTCAGGGTGGATAAGCTGGCCGGGGAAAGATGGATATTCCGGGAAAGGGGATCAGGCACCCAGAAGGCCCTGGATGAACTGCTGGCCGCCAATGGCCTTAAAAAGGAAGATATTAATGTTTGCATGGAAGCCGGAAGTACTGAGGCTGTAATAGCATCGGTGGAATCAGATATAGGTATTTCGGCTATATCAAGCTGGGCTACCCGGAGTTTGGATCCGGCGCGCAGGATAAAAACTATCAGGATAGATGATGTCAATGCGGTCAGACATTTCTATATTATTTATCCACGCCAGAAGACCAGGCGAAAATCAGTAAATAATTTTGTGGAATTTATTAAAAAGTATAACGAAGACAACAAGCCGGTTTAATTCAAGATTGCAGGCCATATCAACTATGCCGCTTCAGCAGATTAAGCGGCTTTTCAGCTTTCTTAGCACGAAAATACTGTTCTTGTCATTCTGAACGCAGCGAAGAATCTTGACGATATTGATGATTAACAAGGGAAGGATCCTTCGTTAACACTCAGGATGACGCATTTTTGTTGGTGGTTGTGGCCTCGTGATATGGTCTGTTAGTTGGGAAAAAGATTTATGGAATAGGAAGATTAAAGCGATGAAATATGAAGAACTTTTAGATGCCCGCGCTGTTTTTCTGGAGAGCAGCAATAATTTGGATGAGTGTGACCAGGTTATTTTGGGGCTGCCGATGGATGCGACCACCAGTTTCCGGCCCGGCACCCGGCTGGCACCATACCGGGTGCGGGAGGTCTCCGAAGGCCTGGAGGCTTATAGTATCTATCAGGACAAATCTCTGGAAGATATCCATTTCTATGATGCCGGCAGTGTTATTATTCCTTTCGGCAATGTTCAGGAGAGTTTGTCCCGGATGGAAAAAGTCGCCCGGGCTTTTCTGGAGTTGAATAAAAAAATCTATTCTATTGGCGGAGAACATCTGGTGTCTTTGCCCTTGATAAAGGCATATCATGAAAAATATCCTGATTTGGCTGTGATCCAACTGGATGCTCATGCTGATTTGAGGATGGACTATCTGGGTGAACAACTCTCCCATGCTACGGTCATGCGCCGGGTAGTAGATTTGATAGGACCGGGCAGGCTGTTTCAACTGGGTATAAGGTCGGGCCTGAAGGAAGAATTTGAATTCGCCGCCGCCCATACTAATCTATATCTTGATGAGGTTGTTTCTGCCATTAGCGGGGTAAAAGGAAAAATAGGCCGGCGGCCGGTATATGTTACCGTCGACATTGATGTCCTGGACCCCGCCTTTGCTCCGGGAACAGGTACTCCGGAACCAGGCGGCATTACCACCCGGGAACTGATAAAAACCTTACTGGAATTCAAAGATTTGAACGTAGTAGGATTTGACGTAGTCGAAATCTCCCCCCCGTATGAACCAAGCGACAACACCGCTATTCTGGGGGCCAAATTAATACGTGAGGCGTTACTGGCGTTTTAGAAGCTTAAGGTACGAACTCGATTCTGACGAATACAGATTTTCTACAACTAAGGCCAAATAATGATTTACATTTAATACTTGATGTGGTTAATGAGTATTAAAGTAGGTTTTTAATAGGAAGGTTTATCCCTGTTTGACAAGGGTTAACCTTCCTTTTTATTTCACTCCGCATCAGTTTCCTGCCATGAGGCTTTAACAATTGCCGAACCCCGGCATGATCCACTTTTTACTCAATTTTCAAAAATGGTAATGCTACCAAAGCATAGACGGTTAGTGCGAAAATACTGTTCTTGTCATTCTGAACGCAGTGAAGAATCTTGCCGATATTGATGATTAACAAGGAGAGGATCCTTCGTTAACACTCAGGATGACGCATTTTCGTTGGTGGTTATGCCCTGCGGCCATGGCCGGTTAATTAGATAGGATGATAAACTTTTCCGAAGATATTTTGCAGCCTTTTTACCCTTTCAAGCGTATATAAAGTAAGGAGGTTGAGCCATGACTTTTAAATCCTGCCGGCCGGAGGAATTTGAAGCGTTCGTAAGCAGACATGAAAACAGGCTTTACCGCACGGCCCTGGCGGTGACAGGTAACGCAGCCGATGCCGAGAACGTGGTGCAGGAAGCTTTTTGGCGCGCTTACGAAAAAGCTCCCACTTTTAATTTCCCGGCGCATGAGAAGGCATGGCTGCTGCGAGTGACGATAAACTTAAGCCGCAGCTGCCTGCGCTCTTTCTGGCGCAAACGCACCGAGCCCCTACTTGATACTTATCCTGCGGCCGAGCCGGAACAGCATGAACTGCTGGAACAAATTATGGCCTTGCCTCCCCAATACCGCGCGGTGATTCATCTGTTTTATTATGAAGGTTATGCCGTAAAGGATATTGCGGAACTGACCGGGCAAAAAGAAGCCACCGTCAGAAGCCATTTGACCCGCGCCCGGCAGAAGCTGAAAGTTGTTTTAACTGAGGAAGAGGAATTCAAGGAGGCAGAGCATGAAATCGTATAAAGCCTATATGAATAAAATATCGGTTCCGGATGGATTGCACCGGAAAATTGTGGCCTACGCTGGAGGCGCTGCTCAGCAAACCACGGTTAGCCGCTGCTCCGCAGCGGTCAGGCGTTATGCCGCGATTTGTGCCTGCTTTGTATTGGTGGGGATGAGCATTTTCACTGTCCCTAAACTATGGCCGCAAAGCATGCCTTTGCCGGAAAATAATTCAGCCCTTATTTTCAACCAGGCACAAGGGCAGTCTGCCGCGGCCGATGCCGCTGTGGCAGGCCTTTTCTGGCAGGAGCTGAACGCTGATGAGCTGGAGGCCGTTTTCCCCGGCCTGACCGGGACGCATCACCTCACCGCCACCGCCAATTTCAAGAACGAGAAAAACAGTGCCGCCTTTTACAATATTGACGCCTTTGCACGTTCCGCCGCCGGACTCAAGACTTATATCAAGATCGCGCCCGGTGTGGCCGAAACTGATTACTTGCTGGGGAACGCCAGCCAACCCTCGGATATTCTTGGTACCACTGTGACAGCGGGAGTTTTCGAAATAAAATCGAATAACCGGGGGCTGCGCGATGTGATCTACTTCGCCAATTTCCGGCTTTCGGACCTCGGTTACTATGTGGAAATTAGCGGCCCGGAAACGGAAAAAGAAGCGCTGCAGGAAGAATTCACCACGGTCATCACCCAGCTCATCAAAGGCGGAGCGGCCGATATCAGCGTCTTCCATCCCGTCGTGCCCAAACTGCGCCATGATCTTTTAGACCTGCTGGAAGCCCGGGCCGACACTGATTTTGGCGCGTATCTGCCGGCACAAGCTCCCGGAGGATTTGTTTTCGGGGAGGCCCTGCGCATTATCAATCAGGAGCAGGATACCCTGATCGTATTCTGGCGGAAAGGCATGAACTATATCGACTGGCGCGTATCCCGCCTGGAAGAAAAGGATAAGACCCGCATCATTTCCAGCGCCGACAGGCTCAATTACGACCTCTCGTTTTACCCCATCCCGCGCGCCGATTACGTGCCTGACGACCTGCGAAAGATGGTGGATAACCCCATCTTCCGGAGTGAAGAGCTGACGCTGGATATGGTAAAAGCGCGGACTTATGAAGTGGATGACGCCGGCGACGAACCGGGCCCGAGAATGCGCTTCAGCGTGCTGTATGACGATATACTGATAGAGGTCGATGTCAAAGGCCTGAGCCCGGAGGCGGTTTATCAGGCCTTGCAGGAGATAAAGCATCAATAAAGCTATAAGCTTACCCGGGCAGTGGCGGGAAACGTCAAATACATTCACCCCCCAATTGTTGGTAGTGCCCTACGGCCCCGACGTTAGGAGCGCCCTCAGGGCTGGGTGTGTACGGAGTGCCTGAATGCGGAACAAAGCAGCAAGAGCCAATAATCGGCCTTGCTGCTTTGGTTTACGTACGGTATTTAGTTTACTTTAGATCGGTTTACCATTTATCTTTGCGAATTTCTCTTATGGAAACTATTTTCAGGCTTTTTTGCTTTAATAGTTTTCCTGCAGCAACTCGTAATAACTTTGCGGGTGGGCGCAGGCCGGGCAGATTTTTGGTGCCTCGGGGCCTTCAAAAACATAACCGCAATTTCGGCATTTCCATTTAACCGGCTGGCTCTTCTTGAAGACGGTCTTATTGGTTACATTGGCCAAAAGTTTCCGATAACGTTTCTCATGTTCCTTTTCAACTTCACCAATTTCCTTAAAGATTTTGGCGATGTGTTCGAACCCTTCCTTACGGGCAATCCTTTCGAATTCGGGATACATGCTGGTATGTTCTTCGTTTTCGCCGGCAGCTGCTTCATTAAGGTTCTGCTCCGTACCGGGGATGCCTCCCATAGCCAGTTTAAATAATAGTTTGGCATGTTCTTTTTCATTGAGGGCACTTTCGGAAAATATGCCGGCGATTTGTTCATATCCTTCTTTTTTGGCCTGGCTGGCAAAGAAATCGTATTTGTTCCTGGCCTGGGATTCGCCTGCGAATGCTTTCCACAAATTCTGCTCGGTTTGGGAATCTTTTAAATCCATGTTACAACCCCCTTTTATTATTGTTTAAAAACCAGTCAGACCTGTGGGATATACGTAGATTTGACCGGTAGTTGTACTGCGGTTAAAAGGCATCAGACCAGCCAACAGGCTCAATACTGAATCTAATTGTTCAGTATTTTTCTCCTCTTCCTCAGATGGTTCTTCCAGAATAATTTCAAATAAGGTTACCGGTATCTCGCGCCAGTTTAGCAGTTTTAATTCCTGCAATCCCTCTTCCAGAAATTCCAGCTCCCGGACAGGCAATGAAAAAGGACCAATAGGTTTGCTTTTAATATATTGTTCCAAAATTTTAATAAAATTCTCCAGCTTTTTTTCCTTTTCCGAAGTTATGACATATTGAAATAAGATATCGTAGAGTTTTTGGGTAACCAGGATAGAAGTTACCTCAGGCAGCATAAGATGGTTTTCCTGCTTAATAAAACGTAATGAAAATCTGGGTGTTTGTGACATTTCAACCACTCCTAACCGAGTATTGTAATATAATACTAGATTATCTCATTATATATTTATAGACAAGTAAGGCAAAGAAACTTTATTTGCCGGGTTCGCGGCAGCCCAATTGTAAGGAAATGCGTGCAGCCAAACTTTTAACCAGTGGAACCAGTTCATTATTTATATAAGACGCAGTCATGCGCATGCTGGGGCCGGAAACGCTCAATGCGGCAACTACCCGATCCTCCTGATTCTTAATGGGTGCTGCGATGCACCTTACTCCTTCATCCCTTTCCCCCAGGTCGAGAGCATAACCGTCTTTGCGTACCCGCTCAATTTCTTTGGCCAGCATGGTGGGATCAGTAATAGTATCACTGGTAAAGCGATCCAACTCGGTTTTGTCCAGGTAACGGGCAAATTCCTCGCGGGTCAGGCCTGCCAGCAAGACTTTGCCGGAACCGGTGCAATAGGCGGGACCACGGTTGCCTACCCGGGCAAACATCTTAACTATGACAATATTGGTGGACTCCAGCTGGTCTATGTACACGACTTCTCCCCGGTCAAGTACGGCCAGATTGACCGTTTCATTACACAGGTCCAAAAGTTCGTGCATAAAAGGAGCAGCAAGCTTTGTAATATCCATGGAATAGGTGGCGGCATTACCTATATGATAGACTTTTAAGGAAAGCTTATACCGACTATGTTCATCCTGGTCTACAAATCCTCTAAACATTAAGGTACCCAGTAATCTATGCACGGTGCTGGGCTTTAAATCTACACTTTCGGCCAGTTCACTGAGACTAACAGGAGAACCGTATTCAGCTAGTTTTTCAATAATATCAAGGGTTCTTTCCACGGATTGAACCGTCTTATGATCATCTCCGATGTTATCAACCTCAGGTTTGCTATTAGAGTGTATCACCTTTGCGAACTACCTCATTTCTCCTGATATTTTATCCGGACAGTATTATATAAAATTAATTGTAACCATGCCTGCAAATACTTGTCAAATATCATAAAAATCATTCAGTCCACTAACCTGGAGACATTCGTTACTTTGGTTCGCGGAAGGTGTGTTCCCTGCTGTAATTAGCCAGATGCAAAACCCGCTTCCAGACTAAATTATCTGAAAGCGGGCTCTGCGAAGTTTATAATAAGGGAGTCGAGTTATCACACTATTCCTTGGGCCAGCATAGCATCGGCCACTTTAAGGAAACCGGCTATATTAGCGCCTGCGATTAGATTATTTTCAGAACCGTAGATTTGCGAGGTTTGGCTGACATTATGATAAATGTTGACCATGATATTCTTAAGTTTGCTGTCGACTTCGTCAAAAGTCCAGCAGTATCTCATGCTATCCTGCGACATTTCCAGGGCCGAGGTGGCCACACCACCAGCATTGGCGGCTTTTCCCGGTGCAAACATAACCTGGTTGTTAATAAATATTTTGGCTGCTTCAGGAGTACAGGGCATATTGGCTCCTTCACCTACCGCAAAACATCCGTTAGCGATAAGAGTCTTGGCATCATTTTCATTAAGTTCATTTTGAGTGGCACAGGGCAAGGCTATATCACATTTTATATTCCATATACCTTTGCCTTCGGTATAATCGGCTTCGGGGTGATATTTCACATATTCGCTGATTCTGCCTCTTTCAACTTCTTTAATACGTTTAACGGTATCCAGTTTAATGCCGGCAGCATCATAAATGTAACCGTTTGAATCTGATAAAGCTACGACTTTTCCGCCTAGCTGGTGTACTTTTTCCACGGCGTAGATAGCTACATTACCTGAACCGGATATAACCACGGTGGAGCCTTTGAGGCTTTTACCATGGTCCCGTACCATTTCATCCACAAAATAAATAAGTCCATATCCGGTAGCCTCGGTCCGGGCCAGGCTTCCGCCAAAAGTTAAACCTTTGCCGGTTAATGATCCTTCATATAAACCGGTTATTCTTTTATACTGACCATACATGTAACCGATTTCACGGCCGCCTACGCCTATGTCGCCGGCCGGAACATCGGTATCGGCACCTATGTGGCGATATAACTCGGTTATGAAACTCTGACAGAATTTCATAATTTCCAGGTCGGATTTGTTTTTAGGATCAAAATCACTGCCGCCCTTTCCACCACCAATGGGCAGACCGGTAAGAGAATTTTTGAATATCTGTTCAAAGCCTAAAAATTTGATAATGCCAGGATAAACGGAAGGATGAAATCTTAATCCACCTTTGTAAGGACCTATGGCACTATTGAATTGAATTCTCATACCGCGGTTTACCTGCACTTTACCATGGTCGTCAATCCAGGGTACCCGGAATATTATTTGTCTTTCCGGCTCGACGATCCTTTCCAATATGCCGGCTTTCTGGTATTCCGGGTGTTTCTCCAGTGCCGGCTGCAGAGATTCCAATACTTCCTTTACTGCCTGGTGGAATTCCGGTTCACCAGGATTTCTTTTAATTACGTTTTGTATAACATCTTGAGCATAAGACAACATTGTGTTTCTCCGTCCTTTCTAAATTTTTCTGTATTATATATAATTTCACAGTATGGAATAGAATTTTAAAATATGTATTTAGATTATAATATCAGGCCTTGAATTATGTCAATTGGATTAGAATTCCGCAATGCGAAATACAGTATACTGGATATAAAAAAGTTCAAGAGCAGGGCATTAGGGAAGGCTGTGATTTATCGCTGTTGAAGCAGTAAGGGGCTGAGAAATGGCCTTCAGGGTGATGGAATTTGATGGTTTTATATATATAATGTATATAAAGTATTTATTAATTTAAGGCGGGAAGCAATAAAATGCCAAGAAATAGCGAATCAGGAAAGTATAAATCCTGGGCTATGGATAAGAATGCAGATAAGAAACTGAACCGGAAACGTATGCAGTACAACTTGCTGGGAATAGCCATAATTATACTAATATTGCTATTAAAATGGTTGTAAGGGCCAGGGCAAATATTTTTATATATGCCAAGCATTCGAAACATTTGCAGGAAGTTTATGATGAGATTAGCAATGGTTTTCAGTTCCAATTGCCAAAAAATTATTAACCAATATAAATTTAGTATAAATTTAGAACAAATATTCTGTTTTAAGCAGGATATTTAATTTTTATCAAGAAATAAACAAATACTCGTTTAAACGGCAAGATTCGTTTGAAGTGCATCCGTACAAACCAGCCCAACCACAATGGGAACCGTCGGTAACTGTCAAGGAATACTTGACGGTTCAAAACGAGGTTTTACATAAGGTCAGCCGAAACATTAGATATTTATATACAGTCTTGGCGTAATATATTTTATAAGAAGGAGGTGTGACGGAATGAGCGGGCATAATAATCAGCCGACATACAAGCGGCAGCGGTTCCTGTTGGCGTTTATTCGCCAACTTCAAAGCGTAACATCCACCGACTTACAGAAGTTGGTTTTCCTTCACACGATGTCGGAAGGCTTGGACTTTTACGAGTTCGTTCCATATAGATTCGGTTCATATTCTTTTCAGCTTGCGGAGGATTTGGATATTTTGCGGCGGGATGGGTACTTATCCATTGAACACACGCCGAAAGGTACACGAATTAAAGCCGTCGGAGATTACTTGCAAGAGTCGGTTTTTCCTGCTTTTCAAATTGCAACGGAGAGGGGCAACGCCCTTATCCGCAAAGCATACCGCGAATACCCGTACTACGCGATAAACAGCGAAATCACAGGGCAGCTATTGCGCGGGAAGGAACTGGAGCGGTTCAATGACGGAAGGCAAGCTTATACCCAGACTGGGCAAATCTTGTTCACGATAGGCTATGAAGGCAAAAGCGTCGAGGCGTTTATTAATAACTTAATCCAGAACGACATTCGGTTATTGTGCGATATCCGCAAAAATCCTCTTAGCCGTAAGTTCGGATTCTCCAAAGGAAAACTCAAACACATTACGGAAACCATAGGCATAAAGTACGTCCATATCCCCGAACTTGGAATTGAATCCGACAAACGCAGTGCGCTTGAAACGGATGAGGACTACAAATGTTTATTCAGCAATTATGCAAAAACGCTTCCGAAGCTTACGCCGCTACTTGAGCAGGTTTACTCGCTTTTGCGTTCCAATGTTCGAATTGCTCTTATGTGCTACGAACGAGAGCCGGAAATGTGCCATCGGCACGTCATCAGGGACTATATCGCAGGTACACATCCAATAAGGAGCGAAGACCTATGATGCCAGTGAAGAAGCGCATTTACATTTTGGTAAAGACATACCCAACCATCTCCGAGAAATATGCGGAGCTTGTCTGCACTGCAGGTGTGCTTGAGGATGGCGCGTGGATTCGCCTTTATCCTATGCCGTTCAGGCTGCTTAACGACGACCAAAAGTACCCCAAGTATACGTGGGTACAGGTTAACGTGGAACGCAATACTTCAGATTTTCGCCCAGAATCCTATCAACCTGATATATCCACGATGGTGGTTGAGCCTAAGCCGGACAAACTCGACTGGGATGAGCGGCGCAGGATTGTTTTCAGAAACAAACCAATATACACCAACCTCCAGGCGTTAATTGACGAGGCCAAGTCTACCGCCAAAACGTCTCTGGCTGTGTTCAAACCTACCAAAATACTTGATTTTGTAATTGAGTCCGATAACCGCAGTTGGAATCCGAAAAAGCTAGCAACCCTTCAAAGCCAGTCTCAACAGCTTAACCTGTTTCAAACTCCAGAGGAAATTGAGGCGGAGTTCAGAGTTGTCCAAAAAGTGCCTTACAAGTTTTCCTATCGGTTCGAGGACGACTCCGGCAAACAGTCCAAGATGATGATCGAGGACTGGGAAATCGGGATGCTGTATTTCAACTGCCTATGGAGAGTGCACGGCGATGAAAGCGTGGCAACCGCCAAGGTCAAGGAGAAGTATCTGGATTCCTTTTTGCAAAGGGACATTTATTTCTTTCTCGGCACAACCAAGCGGTTCCATAATGTCGCGCCCAACCCGTTTATCATTATAGGTATTTTCTATCCGCCGATCCCGTCCCCGAATCAGCAGATAAGCCTTTTTGATTTGTAGTGTGAGGGAATATAGCTCCAAGCGAGAATAGAGCACAGTCGGGAACAATTTGTCCCAGTTCGCTTGAACAAATGAGAAAGCCAGTGCCTTAAGACGCTGGCCGGTAACAGAGGCTTATAGCCTCAGAACAAACTGGTGGTCTTGATTTATTCGGCGTCGTTCATAGGGATGGGCATGGAAAAATAATTGATGTGCATGGCTTCGCGGACTTCCTGTAAGGTTGCTTCAGCCGCCATAAATGCGCGGGCGGTTCCATCCATTAAAATCTCCCGGACCAGTTCCGGCCGGGCTTCGTATTTGGCTCTGCGTTCCCGCATGGGTTCCAGCAAATCGTTTAAACAACCGGTCAGTTTTTTCTTGCAGGCTACACACCCGATTTCACCGGCACGGCATTCCGATTCAATCTGGTCGACTTCAGCGGGATTAAACACTTTATGGTATTCATACACAGTGCATACTTCCGGGTGGCCGGGGTCGGTTTTTCTTATCCGGGCCGGGTCGGTCACCGCATCGTGTACTTTTCTTTTTACGGCTTCGGCGCTGTCGGACAGGAAAATAGCATTATTGAGGCTTTTGCTCATTTTGGCCTTGCCATCAAGTCCAATCAGACGCGGGACTTCTCCTACCAGAGCCTCGGGTTCAATTAAAACCGGTTTATACAGATCATTGAAACGGCGCACAATTTTGCGGGCCAATTCAATATGGGGTATCTGGTCATCCCCAACCGGAACCAGATGGGCTTTAAATGCAGTAATATCGGCGGCCTGGCTTACCGGGTAGCCTAAAAAGCCATAAGGCATATCACTAAAACCATGCTGAGCTGCTTCGGTTTTAATGGTAGGATTGTGGCGTAATACATTAACAGATGTAAACATAGAAAAATACATGGTAAGTTCATGGATTTGGGGTACCATACTCTGAATAAAAATAGTGGATAACTCAGGGTCCAGACCTGAAGCCAGATAATCGGTAGCAATATGGTAGGTGTCCCGGCTCAAATTTTCAGGTTTTTCAAAATTGGTGGTAAGTGCCTGTACGTCTGCAATAATTATAAAGTTTTCATATTGCTGCTGCAGTTTGACCCGATTGGCCAGACTGCCCACATAATGACCCAGATGCAGATTGCCGGTAGGCCTGTCTCCGGTGAGTATTCTCTTTTTCGCTTCTGGCATGATTAATCCTCCTTCTATTTAATGGCACATGTATGCAATAATAAAAGCCTGCGCTCACCTAAGTGAGGTAGGCTTTTCTGAGGTTTGCTCCTAATAAACCTATCCTGGTGCCATAGTAAAAATACTACCACCCCTTACCGATGAAAACCAGCAGTTTTTAAGCCCGTTCAGCTAATTGCGATTATTTATGAGCAATCATAATAGTTGCCTATTCTTCTCCATCATTGTATTAATTTATACTTTATTCTAAAATATCATTAAGTAGGTACAAATTCAAGCAACATAAATACTAATATTAGGATATTTCTGAATGATTATTTATAACATGATAGATATCATAAATTTTGTTTTTGCCGTACTATTGCCCTGCCAATAATTAATAAAGGGGTTAATTGGTATTATGGTAGAATTAACGAATTATTTATGCTTTAGTATGCGTGCCGCAATGAAGAAAATTGAGAAGAATCTTAATCTGCAATTAGAAGGAACCGGGGTAACTATTCCGCAATCATTTATTTTAAGCTATTTGCTTAATGAAGACGGCGCTACTTTGAAGGAAATAGGCAGCAAGTCTTTAATTGACAGTTCATCCATGACGGTTCTGATTGACAAATTGGAAAAAGACGGATTGGTAGAAAGACAACTGGATACTCAGGATCGCCGAGCTATCAGGGTTTTTATAACTGATCGGGGCAGGCAGATCGCTGCCAGAATAGTGCAAATCGAAAGTGCTTTTAATTCACGTCTGTATGATTTATTGGGTGAAGGCAATCAAAAAGAGTTTATTCATGGAGTAAATAATATTATTAATGGTTTGGATTAAAATAAGTACAAAACTATTAAACAAAAGGCAGGAAAATAAATATTATATAGCATAAAATAAACGTTGCTGATTTATTGACATACGATATTAATATGCTAAAATTCTACATGTATGTTTATTAAACCAAGGGAGGTTTGAGATAACTTAAAAACTGAAAGGAGGCGAAATGATTGCAGTCTTTGGGGCGACATGTCTTAGCCGAGTTATACGGTTGTCGTTTTGAGGTGTTGAATGATATCGATAAAGTTCAAGATATCATGGTCAATGCCGCTTTGGAGGCTGGAGCTGAAGTTAGGGAAATGGTCTTTCACAAGTTTAGTCCGCAAGGAGTTAGCGGTGTTGTGGTGATTTCCGAGTCACACCTGGCCATTCACACCTGGCCCGAATTGGGGTATGCTGCAGTAGATGTCTTTACCTGCGGCGAACGGGTTAATCCCTGGGACGCTTGCAATTATGTAGCAGAGATGTTTCAATCTGAAACTATGGATGCTAACGAGGTCAAGCGGGGATTAATCGCAAACCAGGATGAACGCCTGGTGGTTAATATTTAGGAGGGATACTATTTTAGTAGACCGAGGAAGTTTAACATTTTGTTCATATTTCGACTAAAGACCTTGTTTGTGAGTCTAAACGAACGAGGTCTTTGTTTTTCATAAAATATTCAGGAAATGTAAGGCTTGAATAATAATTATTGCCATTTACTCCAACTACTTGTAAGATTTAATTTGAACCTATCATTTATGCGGTACAAAATAAATCGTAATTAAAAAGGGAAAAATTGACGAAGAAAGAAAGAATCAAGTAAGGTAAAATAATAATAAAAAACGCTGAGCTTGTTTTTAGGAGGATAGCTACATGAAGTATCTTTTTTCCAGGGAAATAAACGGAGATATGGCGGAAGTTGAGAACTCCTTCCGGGACAATCTCCTGCCCTGGTGGAATGACATTGATGTTTATTACAACTACATGCAGGATGATTTAACCTGGAAGGTATTGCCTGCCGTAGTTTTAAGTGTATATAAACATTTCGATTTAAACCGCTCTTTGGCTGTAGCAATGGCCTGTATTTTTAAAACGGTCTATTTTTCCAACAGCATTCACGCCCTGATCAAAGATGATGCGGAAGGCCAGCTGCACGATAATAAACTGCAGTTTGCCATACTGGTGGGGGATTATATTTTTGGAACCGTTCTAAAATCCCTGGTCCGTTCAGGAACTACCAGTTTGGTTGGTATTATGTCGGACCTGATATGCGAATTAAATGAAGGTCTGGTTCTTCAAAATAAAATGCATGGTAACAAAACCCAGGTACTGGAAAAAACCCGGGCACCTCTGTACGGAACCTCATTTTTAACGGCCGCCCGGCTGGCCGGATTGAATGCCGAGAAACAGGAAACCTACCGCCAGATGGGACACAACCTGGGAATGTCTTTCGAGTTACTGGCAGACAAGCAGTCGCTTAAAGAGGCCCGGCCTTATCTTCATAACACCGAAATATTGATGGGACATTGCAGTAATTATGCCTCTAAATCAGGTACCGTGCTGGAGAAAGTAATTGGAGACTTACATCTGGCTATCTACGGAAATGAACAAGTTGCAGTAATGTAGCAGAAAATAAACAGGGGAGTGCAGGAATGGCTTATAAGGATTTACGTGATTTTATAAATGTTTTGGAACAGAAGGGACAATTAAAAAGGATAAAGGCTGAAGTTGATTCCGAACTGGAAATCACTGAAATTACCGATCGGATAAGCAAGGCCTGCGGGCCTGCTTTACTTTTTGAGAATGTTAAAGGTTCTGATATGCCGGTTTTGATAAATGCTTTTGGAAGTAAAGAAAGAATGGCCTTAAGCCTCAATGTAAACGATTTGGATGATATAGCCCGCGAGATAAATTCAATTCTGGAAATTACCGATAATGTGCCCAAATCGGTATTGGATAAAATCAAGTTATTGCCTCGGCTGGCTGAACTGTCTTCGTTCATGCCCCGTATGGTTAAAAGCGGATCATGCCAGGAAGTGGTTGATCCTGACCCTTCCCTGTCCAGACTTCCGGTGCTCAAATGCTGGCCGGAGGATGCGGGACCTTTTATTACTCTGGGTCAGGTGTATACCCGTGATGCCGAGTCCGGCAAACGCAATGTGGGTATGTACCGGCTGCAGGTTTTTGATGAAAAGACTACCGGTATGCATTGGCACCTGCATCATGACGGTGCCCGGAATTATGAGCGCAACTGCAATGAAAACCGGCCGACTGAAGTAGCGGTTGCCCTGGGCGGGGACCCTGCCATAACTTATGCCGCCACCGCCCCATTGCCCAAGGATATTGATGAACTGATTTTTGCCGGATTTTTAAGGAAAAAACCGGTTGATATGGTGCGTTGTAAAACTATCGATTTGGAAGTGCCGGCCGATGCCGAAATAGTCCTGGAAGGTTATGTGAATCCGGGTGAGACCAGGATGGAGGGCCCTTTTGGTGACCACACCGGCTACTATTCCCTGGCTGGGCTTTTCCCGGTATTTCATCTTAAATGCATTACGCATCGCCGTAATCCCATTTATCCCACTACCATAGTGGGAAAACCTCCCCAGGAAGATTGTTATATGGCTCTGGCCACTGAACGTATATTTTTGCCTCTCTTAAAGATGCAGCTTCCGGAAGTGGTAGACATGCATTTACCTATGGAAGGTGTATTTCATAATTGCGTATTGATTTCCATCAAAAAATCCTTCCCCGGTCATGCCCGTAAAATAATGAGTTCTTTATGGGGAATGGGGCAGATGATGTTTGCCAAATTTATAATCGTAGTTGACCATGATGTAAATGTCCAAAATGTGTCGGAAGTTATGTGGAAGGTCTTCAATAATGTTGACCCCCGCCGGGATACTATGATAGTCGACGGACCCTTGGATGTTCTGGACCATTCTGCTCCTCTGGCCTTAATGGGCTCTAAAATGGGCATAGACGCCACCAAAAAGTGGCTCAGTGAAGGGCATACCCGGGAGTGGCCGGCGGATATTAACATGCGGCAGGATATAATCAATTTGGTGAATAATAGATGGAGCGAATACGGCCTTGAATAAGTTTAAAAAATTTTTAACCATGATTGATTTCGGACATAGCTTGTTTGGGCTTCCTTTTGCCTATCTGGGTGCTTTTCTGGCTTATAAAAATGTTCCTTCGTTAAGCCAGCTCTTATGGATAACAATTGCGATGGTAGCGGCTCGAACGGCTGCTTTGTGCCTGAACCGTCTGATAGACCGGCATATTGATCGTTCCAATCCCCGAACTTCCAATTGGGTCATGGCTTCAGGCCAACTGCCCATGGTACCGGTGTGGTTGACGGTATTTCTATGTTTTGCCCTGTTATTCTATGCCGCCGCTCAGCTTAATCCGCTGTGTGTAAAACTGGCACCCTTGGCGGTATTGATTTTATGGGGATACTCTTATACCAAACGATTTACCTGGTGGTGTCATCTGATTCTGGGCCTGGCAATAGGAATAGGCCCAATCGGCTCATGGATCGCCATCACCGGCAGTTTCGACTGGCAGCCCCTGATAATGGGAATGGCAGTAGCTTGCTGGATAGCAGGTTTTGATGCCATGTACGCCTGTCAGGATATTGAATTTGACCGGCAAAATCATCTTTATTCTATTCCAGCCCGGTTTGGAGAAACCGGAGCGCTCATCTTTTCTGCGGTATTTCACCTGTTAACATTGATATTTTTAGTAGCAAATGGCATTATTTTATTGTTGGGGCTCTGGTACTATTGTGCTATTGCGATTACGGCCCTGATATTAATTTATGAACATATTATAGTGAAACCCGGCGATCTGAGCCGGGTGAATTTTGCCTCCTTTAAAATTAACCATTATGTAGGAATGCTGATACTGGTACTGACACTGATCGATATTTTATAGATAATTGCCTATACTTTACTTAAGAGGTAGTCAGGCTGCCCGGGAGGAATATTTATGCCCAGATATATCGTGGCTTTGACCGGTGCAAGCGGTGTGGTGTATGGAATTGCACTGGCCCGGGAATTATTGGCCCGGGAATATGAGGTACATCTTGTTGCCAGTGAACCGGCTCGGATTGTAATCGAACAGGAACTAAAATGGTCTCCGGTTGCCAACTGGGAGGACGAGTTCAGCACAAGATTGCCCGGCCCTTTGGTTTATCATGATAATGCTGATATAGCTGCTCCCATTGCCAGTGGCTCCTTTATAACCAGCGGCATGATTGTTGTTCCCTGCACTATGTCAACTTTAGCCGCTGTGGCCAATGGAATGTCAAATAATTTAATCGAACGGGCGGCCGATGTAATGATTAAAGAGAAACGCCCGCTCATTATGGTCCCGCGGGAAACCCCACTTAGTGTTATCCATCTGACTAATATGCTTAAACTGGCTCAAATCGGAGTGCAGATTGTGCCGGCGATGCCGGGTTATTATTATGAACCGCAAACGATGACGGATATGGTAAACTTTGTAGTGGGGAAAGTCATGGACAGTATGGGGATTACCCATAATCTTTATAAAAGATATGAGTGAAAGGAAAGGTTATCCTTATCAAGGGGGAAGTTATGTCGCATTTTAGTTTTTTTAATCCCATAAGTAATGAATTAGACGTGGTCGAACAAAAGCTGTTTGAAAATATTAATACCAGTTTGGCTCTGCTGGATGAAGCTTCCGCTCACCTGATTAAAGCGGGTGGAAAAAGAATACGACCGGGATTTGCACTCCTGGCAGCCCGTATGTATATGACTTCCCTGGAAAGGGCGATACCCCTGGCCGTGACTCTGGAGCTTATTCATATGGCCAGTCTGGTTCATGATGATGTCATTGATAATTCTGAAACCAGAAGGGGCGCCGACACCGTAAAGAAGCGCTGGGGCAATCGGATGTCCATTTATGCCGGAGATTACATTCTGGCCCGGTCCCTGGCTGTGGTAAACGAATATAATCGCCCGGATGTAGTCGATGTACTGGCTGATGCCAGCATGAGGATATGCGAAGGTGAAATAAAACAGATGCTGAGCTGTTATGATGTCGAGCAGGGATTAAAAGATTATCTGCGCCGCATCCAATGTAAAACGGCCCTTTTGATATCCGTCAGCTGTCAGCTGGGTGCCATGATAAGCGCAGCCCCGCCCCAGGAAATAGAAGCCTTGAAGAAATACGGATATTACGTAGGTATGACCTTTCAGATCACAGATGACATTTTGGATCTGGTAGCTGATGAAAAAACTTTGGGCAAGCCTACCGGCAACGATATAAGGCAGGGAATTATAACCTTGCCGGTCATTTATGCTCTTAGATTTTTACCGGACAGGTACAAGTTCAAAACTATGTTATCCCAACCGGATATATGCAGATCTGAGACTGCGAATATAATTAATATGGTGGTTGAATCCGGAGGAATTGAATACGCTTATGAGGTGAGTCGTAAGTATGCTTATCTGGCCCAGCAGCAACTGCTTTTATTGCCTGATAAACCTGAGAAACAGATTCTTTCTGATATAGCCGATTTTATTCTGATACGTAATTTTTAATGGGGAGGAAGACAGTTTGGCCATTTCTGATTGGACGCCGGAAAAAAAACAGACCCTTATTGAGCATCTGGAAGATCTGCGCAAATCCATTATAATCATCTTAATAGCTATAATTGCGGCCGCTGTTTTATGCTTTTCCCATAGTGAACAGATTCTAAACCTGATTATGTCCCCGCTTAACAGCTATGATGAAAAACTTATAGTTACAGGTGTAACCGAGGCCTTTATGGTTAAGCTCCAGCTTTCTTTCCTGGGTGGTTTTATATTGGCCTTCCCGGTAGTAATCTGGGCTTTATGGAGGTTTGTCAAGCCGGCTCTTTATCCCCATGAACGGAAATATGTTTATTTCCTGATTCCCATAACGACTATTCTTTTTGCCGGCGGAGTATTATTTGCCTATTTCGGAGTTTTAAGACTCATACTGGGATTCCTGATTTATATCGCCGGAAATAATCTCGAAACTATGTTTAAAGTCGATCAGTACGTTTCCTTTGTGCTGGCTTTTACTATTCCTTTTGGTTTGGTCTTCGAGCTGCCGGTGGTAGTTTTCTTTCTTACCAAGATGGGGATAGTAACCTATGAAGCAATGGCCAGTAAACGCCGGTATGCGTTGCTGATTATTGTTATTCTGGCTGCAGCGCTTACCCCCGGCCCTGATCCTTTCTCCCAAATGTTAATGGCCGGTCCGGTTTATTTGCTCTATGAAATTAGCATATGGGTAGCCAAATTCAGTAAACCGGGCAAGGGAAGGAATCAAGAGGAAACTACGGAAATAAGCGAGTAAATTTTACCGGCCGCCCGGGGTTTGATTCGAAAATGGGAATAGGCCGGTGACGCCAAGGCAGTTCTGAGCCCCACGCGCTATTTACTTTTCCGTTATTCAGTTCGCTTTACAAAAAAAATGCATTTTGTCATAATATAGTAAGAATAACTGGTAAAAAAGAGAGGTTGTGCTATTTTATAAGATAAAATAATAAAGGGGTGAAAGAATTGTTTGGATTGATCGGGAATTTCGGACCGTGGGAACTGATACTCATTCTGGTTATCGTATTGGTTATTTTCGGGCCTGGCAAACTACCGCAGGTGGGTCAATCAATGGGGAAAGCCCTTAAGAATTTCAGAAAAGCTAAAGAAGAAGAATTCGAAGAACTAGAAGACAAAAAAGATCCTAAATAGGTCTGAAGCCAGACCTTTTTTTTAACAAACAAAATGGGAGTTACTATGACTAAAACCTTATTTCCTGTATTTTTAGATATTTATGGTAAAAAAGCAGTTGTCATTGGCGGCGGCAAGGTAGCGGAGCGTAAAATTTCCGATTTACTGGGATGCAACGCACAGGTAGTAGTGGTTAGCCCCCAAGCAACTCCGGTTATTGCAGAATGGGCTGACCGGGGGCGTATTAGCTGGCTGCCCAAAGAGTTCGAAGATGGTGATTTGCAGGGTGCCTGTATGGCCTTTCTTGCTACCGACAATGAGTCGGTAAACCGTCATGTAGTGGACATATGCCGTGAGCAGGGGGTAATGGTTAATGCAGTTGATGACCCTGCCAACTGTGATTTCTATGTTCCAGCGGTATTACGACGGCAGTCATTGACGCTTGCTGTATCAACCGGCGGAAAGAGTCCCCTTTTTGCCAGAAGGCTCAAAGAGGAACTTAGTGAAGTGATAACTGAAGCCTATGGTGATTTTGTAGAACTTTTAGGTGAACAACGCACGATTGTTCAGAATGAGATTGCAGATATCAGAGATAGAAAAAAGATGTATGAAGCCTTGGTCTATTCGGACATATTAGACTTGCTCAAAGTGGGGGAAAAAGAAAAGGCAAGGGAGCGAATTAAACAATGTATGTCCTGCTTACGGGATTAAACCACCGGACGGCTCCGGTGGAGATCCGTGAAAAATTTGCGTTTTCTGAAGATAATATTAAGGAAGCTTGTCAAGAACTTAAGCGTACCGGGGTGATAGAAGGATTTGTACTTTTAAACACCTGCAACCGTATGGAGATATATGCTACAGCTCGTGATATAATGGAAGGCCAGGCCATCCTGGAAAACTATTTAACCAGGTATTCAGGGCTAAACGATATAAAACCCTATATATACCAGCCTAATTGTTATGATGCCATATCACATATTTTCAGGGTGACGGCAGGCATGGATTCTATGATACTGGGAGAACCTCAGATTCTGGGCCAGGTCAAAGATGCTTATCAGCGCGCCATTGATTACCGGACTTCGGACGGGGTTTTAAATGCCCTTTTTCAAAAAGCCATTAATGTAGGCAAAAGGATAAGGACCGAGACAGATATAGACCGGCACCCGGTGTCAGTCAGCTATGCTGCGGTAGAATTGGCCAGGAATATATTGGGACCGCTGGATGGCAAAACGGTACTGGTGGTGGGAGCCGGCGAGATGAGTGAACTGACTACCCGCTGTTTGATATTGAACGGGGTAAATTCGGTAATAGTATCCAACCGTTCATACGATAAAGCCGTTAGCATGGCCCAAGCCTTAGGCGGGAGAGCGGTTCGGTTTGACGAACTGGCTCAGCAGCTTGAGAATGCCGACATTGTAATAAGCTGTACGGCCGCCAGTCATTATGTATTACACCGGGAGAATTGCTTTGAGGTGCTTAAGGCCAGAAATGGCAACCGGATAATAATGATTGATATTGCGGTTCCGAGAGATATTGATCCTGTTCTGGTAGACATTCCGGGGGTTTATATCTACGATATTGACGATCTGCAGAATGTGGTGGACAGCAGTTTGCTGGAAAGGCAGAGAGCAGCTCGTACCGCCGACCATATAGTTGATGAAGAATTAATAAAATTCAATGAATGGATGGGTGCCCTTTATGTGGTTCCGGTCATAACTGCTTTAAAAGAGCAGATTGGCACCATTCAGCAAAACGAACTGAAAAAAGCGTTTAACCGATTGGGAGAGTTATCTGAACACGATAAGAATGTTATAGCTTCCATGGCTAATTCCATAGTCAACCAGATCCTGCACAATCCTATCGTCAACTTAAAGAACGTGGCTGCGACCAATCAGGGGCATTTGTATGCCGAAGTGGTAAACAAGCTTTTTGAATTACAAATAGATAATAGGGAGCAGTTTGACGATGCAACATATAAAACTGGGAACCCGGGGTAGTCGTCTGGCTCTATGGCAGGCTCAATATACAGTTGATTGTTTAAAAAGAGCCTGCCCGGATACCAGCATTGAAACTGTAATAATCAAAACCAAGGGAGATAAAATATTAGATGTACCTCTTTCCCGTATAGGGGATAAGGGGCTTTTTACCAGCGAAATCGAAACTGAACTGCTGGATGGAAAAATAGATATGGCGGTTCACAGTTTAAAAGACCTTCCCTCCCAATTGGCTCCGGGCGTGTGCCTGGCAGCTGTCTTAAAACGTGAGGATCCTCGTGATGTACTGTTATCTGTCAAAGGGTATCGTCTGGCCGGTTTACCACCGCAGGCAATCCTGGGAACCTCCAGTCTCAGAAGAATTGCCCAGCTTAAATCAGTCCGGCCCGATGTACGGATAGTGGAATTACGCGGCAATGTTGAAACCCGTATTCGTAAAATGCAGGAGCAGAATTTGGACGGTATTATTCTGGCTTATGCCGGAGTAAAACGACTGGGCTTTGAATCGTATGTAACTGATTTTATATCCCCGGATATTATTCTGCCGGCAGTTGGTCAGGGAGTAATAGCGATAGAAGCCAGGGAAGATGATTTAGCGACCCGGCATTGTCTGGATATTGTTAATGATATGAGTTCATATATGCAAATAAGTGCCGAGAGAGCTTTTTTGAAAGAATTACAGGGTGGCTGCCAGGTACCTATTGCCGCTCTGGGGAAAATAGAAAAAGATGAAATAATACTCGAAGGACTGGTCTCGTCATTGGATGGAACCAGGGTTTTTAAAAGCCAGGAAAAAGGAGAGCTGGCTAAGTCCTCCGAAGTTGGCCGTATACTGGCCGGCCGGTTGTTAAAGCAGGGGGCGGATGCCATCCTGGCTGAAATAGAACGGTTAGGAGAATAGATATGCGTGAGGGTATAGTCTATCTTATTGGCGCAGGTCCGGGGGACCCCGGCCTATTTACCATCAAGGGCCGGGCTCTGTTGGCCGAAGCTGAAGTAGTAGTATATGATCGTCTGGTCAATTCTGATATCCTGTCCGGTGTCAGGCCGGAGGCAGAATTAATATATGTAGGCAAGGCTTCCAGCCATCATGCCCTCAGGCAGGAGCAAATCAATGAACTGCTGGTGGAAAAGGTGGCGGCCGGAAAGAAAGTAGTTCGGCTCAAAGGGGGCGACCCCTTCCTGTTTGGACGCGGGGGGGAAGAGGCTGAATATATAAGAAATCATGGTTTTGATTATGAAGTAATTCCAGGGGTGACATCGGCCATAGCAGTACCCGCTTATGCCGGCATTCCGGTGACTCACCGTGATGCTGCCTCCAGTTTGGCCATAATTACCGGACATGAGAAGCCGGGCAAACAGGAAAGTTCGATTAAATGGCCTCAATTGGCCCAGGGAATCGATACCCTGGTATTTCTCATGGGAATTGAAAATCTGGATCTTATAACCAATAACCTTGTTGCTAACGGGAAGAGGCCGGATACTCCGGTAGCTCTGGTTCGATGGGGAACATGGCCGGCACAGGAGGTGCTGACCGGTACACTGGCCGATATAGGCCGGAAAGTCCAGGACTCCCATTTCAAACCACCGGCAGTAATAATAGTGGGCGAAGTGGTCAATATGCGTGAGCGGTTGGCCTGGGTAGAAAATAAACCATTATGGGGCAAACGGGTGGTGGTAACCCGGGCCAGGGCGCAGGCAAGTGCTCTGGCTGATAAATTGAAAGAATTGGGGGCCTCAGTAATAGAGTTTCCCACCATCGAAGTTACTCCGGAAGAAGATTTAAGCCCTTTACACCATGCCTTTCGCAGCATCGATAGTTTTAACTGGATCATTTTTACCAGTGTAAATGCGGTAGATATATTTTTTACCGAAATGATGGCCGATGGATTGGATATTCGGTGTTTAACCGGCATAAACATCTGTGCCATCGGTCCCGCTACCTGTGAAAGACTGCGTAATCGCGGCATAAAGTCCGATATCGTACCGTCGGAATACGTAGCGGAGGGATTAATCGAAGAACTGGAAAAGAAGATCAAACCCGGGCAATCAGTGTTGCTTCCCCGTGCCCGGGGGGCACGGGCCATTCTGCCGGAGGCTATAAATGAAATGGGAGCTCATGTCAGTGAGGTTAATTTATATTCGGCGGCTCCGGCAGCCAATGTCTGTGCGGAAGACCTGGGGCAGATACTGGCAGGGAAAGTCGATTTGATAACCTTTACCAGTTCATCAACCGTAACCAATTTTGTTAATATTATTGGAGCGGGGAATGTAGAAAAACTGGCTGAGGCCAAAATTGCCTGCATTGGTCCCATTACAGCCGATACCGCCAAAAACAAAGGCTTTAAGGTTGATTTGATTGCACCTGAATATACTATTGCCGGACTAATAGAGGTCATTCTCGAGCAATACAAATAAATACGGGGAGGATTATTGGGATGATAGGATGTACAAAACTGCTGTGCGGAACAGCTACCGTATCGGACGTTATTAAATACAGCGGACATGAAGGTCAGGTGCCCCCGCAGCTGCTTCAGTTTTCGGACAGCAATCGTCCACTGGTGGTTTGGAATGTTACCAACCGCTGCAATTTACGCTGTAAACATTGCTACATAAATGCCGAAGATCACGATTATGACCGGGAATTAAGTACAGATGAAGCCAAAGTATTTATTAAGGATTTGGCTCAAATGAAAGTCCCGGTGTTGCTTTTCTCCGGGGGCGAGCCGATTATTCGCAAGGATATTTTTGAACTTGGCTCCATGGCTGCGGAACTGGGATTAAGACCGGTAATATCCAGCAATGGGACCCTGATTACCGATAGTATGGCCAAAGCTATAAAAGCGGCCGGTTTTCAATATGTAGGAATAAGCATTGACGGGGCTCCGGCTACGCATGATGATTTCCGCAACCATGCCGGCGCATTTGCCATGGCCTTAAAGGGTATAAGGATCTGTTTGGAAAACGGAATCAAAACCGGTATTCGTTTCACGGTCAATAAATACAATCAAAAGGATCTGCCTGAAATCCTGGATATAGTTGAAAGGGAAGGTATTCCTCGTTTCTGTATGTATCATCTGGTCTATGCCGGGCGGGGCAAGGATATGGTGGAGATGGATACCAGTATCGAAGAAAAAAGAGCCATATTGGAGTTGGTCAGCCGTAAAACGGTTGATTTGCATGAGCGGGGAGTTCAGGTCGAGATTCTGACAACGGACAACCATGCTGATGGTATCTATTTGTACAACCGTATTAAAGAGGAGAATCCGGAGCGGGCCGGGGAGATTGTGCGTCTGCTTAACATGCATGGAGGCTGTTCGGCCGGCACCAAGTTTGCCAATGTTGACCCGCAGGGGAATGTCCACCCCTGTCAATTCTGGCAGGATTACAGCGTGGGTAATGTCAGGGAAAAACCATTTAGCGAGATTTGGACTTCTGATGATAGTCTTATGGTTAAGTTGCGGGAGAAGGACAAACATTTAACCGGCAAATGCGGCGAGTGTGATTACAAGTCACTATGCTCCGGTTGCCGGATAAGGGCCAGAGCCGTATATGGTGATTTGTGGGCTGAAGACCCGGCCTGCTATTTGAACCAGAAAGAATATTTAAAGTAAGGTGAAGATAAATGAGTTTTCCAATTAATCGTATGAGAAGACTTCGTGCCACCCCTGGATTGCGGGATATGGTAAGGGAGACCCGTCTGGATGTCAAAGATTTTATTTATCCGTTATTCGTAGTACATGGGAGCGAGCAAGAAAATCCGGTTAATTCCATGCCCGGAGTATACCAATATTCGGTCGACCGTTTAAAACCACAGATCAAGGATATCGCGGAACTGGGTATTCCCGCCGTACTTTTATTCGGTCTACCGGAAATTAAAGATGAGATTGGCAGTTCCGCCTGGAACGAACATGGTGAAGTGCAAGAGGCGATAAAACTGATTAAAGATGTTAGTCCCGATTTAACAGTTATTACGGATGTATGCATGTGTGAATATACTGACCACGGGCATTGCGGCATGCTAAAAGAAGACGGGAGCGTGGACAATGACCGGACCCTTGAATTACTGGCCCGCGAAGCCCTGTCCCATGTTAAGGCCGGGGCTGATATGGTGGCACCTTCCGATATGATGGATGGCCGGGTAGGTTATATAAGGAATTGCCTGGACCGGGAAGGTTACAGTAATATACCGATTATGAGTTATGCCGCCAAGTATTGTTCCAGTTTTTACGGTCCTTTTCGGGAGGCGGCTGATTCCAGTCCCCGCTTTGGCAACCGCCGGACTTACCAGATGGACCCTGCCAATATCCTGGAGGCCTTGCGTGAAGTGGAACTGGATATAGAAGAAGGCGCCGATATAGTGATGGTTAAACCGGCACTGGCTTATCTGGATGTAATCAAAGAAGTAAAAAAGAACTTTGGATTACCTACGGCGGCTTACAATGTAAGCGGAGAATACGCTATGATAAAAGCAGCCGCTGCGCAGGGGTGGATTAATGAAGAACAGGTCATGCTGGAGACTTTAATTGCCATTAAGCGTGCCGGGGCTGATATGATAATAACGTATTTCGCCAAGGATGCGGCCAAAGTATTAAAAGATAATTAGATATACATAAGTAGACACTAAATACTTTTTTAGATGAATAACAAATGCAGGGGTTGGGGTGGACATGCACCAATGTAAGTCCGAGGTGCAAGCGTTCTTAATACCCCAATCCCGGCATAATCCCCCTCAGAGAATAATGTACGAGCTTCATAGAGGAGGGATCAACTTCCAAATTAGGAATATCTTCTTTAGAGAGATAATAAATTGGGAGAAGGAGATTAATATATGCTGGTTTCATGGAATACCACCAATCAATGTAATATGTTTTGTGATCATTGTTACCGAGATGCAAGCAATCGTCTTGCTGATGAGCTTACAACCGCTGAAGCCAGAAAACTTATAACCGAAATCAAGCAAGCCGGCTTCAAAATAATGATTTTCAGTGGCGGTGAACCACTTATGCGTGAAGATATATATGAATTGGGCCGATATGCCAAAGACAACGGCCTCAGGCCGGTACTGGGCACCAACGGAACTCTGATTACGGAAAACGTTGCTCTTAAACTCAAAGAAGCCGGTTTTATGGCGGCCGGAGTGAGCCTGGACAGCCTGGATAAAGAAAAAAACGATGCTTTCCGGAAGCTGGCTAATGCCTTTGACCTTACCCTGCAGGGAATAAATAATTTGAAGCGGGCCGGTATACCCTTTCAGCTGCATACCACCGTTATGGATTGGAATGTAAATGAACTGGAGTCTATTACCGATTTTGCCATAGAGATAGGAGCCATGGCTCATCATGTATTTTTCCTGGTTCCGGCCGGCCGGGGTGTGAACATCGAAGAGGAAGCTCTGCGGGTAAAAGAATATGAAAAGACTATTGCCCGTTTGATGGAAAAGCAAAAACAGGTTAACATAGAGATTAAGCCTACCTGTGCACCGCAGTTTGTCCGGGTGGCTGATAAGAAGGGCATACCAATCAGGTTTGCACGGGGATGCCTGGCCGGCATAAGCTATTGCATTATCAGTCCGCGCGGGGATGTGCAGCCGTGTGCGTATTTAAACATTCCTCTGGGCAATGTCAAACAAGAACCGTTTGATGAAATCTGGTCTAATAATCCGATTTTAAAGGAATTAAAATCCATGGATTACAAAGGTAAATGCGGCCTTTGTGATTATAAGCAAAAATGCGGCGGCTGCCGGGCCAGAGCTTATTTTTACAGTCAGGGGGATTATCTGGCCGAGGACGAATGGTGTCTTTACCGACCTTCTGGAGAGCAGCAATGAAGACTTGGGATGAATTGGATTACAAAATTCTCAATTTGTTGCAGACCCGGTTTCCGTTAAGCGTGACGCCTTTTCAGGATATCGCTCTCCAGCTGGGAACAACTGAAGGGGAAGTGCTCAACCGAATAGCACTCTTGCGTAAAGCCGGGATCATCCGCAGGATAGGAGGCATCATCAACTCCCCTGCGCTGGGTTTCTATTCCACCCTATGTGCCTGCCGGGCCGCAGAAGACAGAATAATGGAAGTGGGGGATATAATAAGCAGCTACCCCCAGGTCTCACATAATTATGTGCGTGACCATCGGCAATTCAATATATGGTTTACTATTACAGCAGAATCGAAAGAAAAGGTATTCGAACTTATTGAGAAGATAGAAAGACAAACCGGCACATCCATTGTTAACATGCCTGCCCAAAAGATTTATAAGATTAAAGTATCCTTTGAAATGGAGCCTGCCCATGAAATATGATAATGCCGAAAAAACTATCATAGAATTTCTTCAGGGAGATCTGCCGCTGACCAGCCATCCCTATGCTGGTTTGGCTGCCCAACTGGGTTGGAGTGAACAGGAAGTACTGATGAAAATCGAGCAGATGCTGAATGACGGGGCGATCCGGCGAATCAGTGCTGTTCTGCGGCATCAAAGGGCGGGCTTTACGGTAAATGCCATGATAGCCTGGAAAGTGGACGAGGATGAAGCTGACCGGATAGGGGAGATGTTTTCCTCCTTTACGGCGGTAAGTCATTGCTACCTCAGAGACGTACCGGAGAATTTTGGCTATAATCTGTTTACCATGGTGCATGCCCACAATGAGGATGAACTCAAAAAATCAGCTGAAACAATGTCATCTATTTCCGGTTTAAAGGATTTTCAGGTTATACGCAGTATTAAAGAATTAAAGAAGATAAGTATATCTTATTTTTAAACATTAGAGGTGATTTGGTATGCTGACTGAAAAATCCAGGGAACGTTATCAAACAGCCTGCAATTATATACCAGGCGGAGTAAATAGTCCGGTGAGGGCCTTTAAATCGGTTGGACTTACCCCCCTTTTCATAGACCACGCCGGTGGTGCGCGGATCTATGATATTGATGGGAACGAGTTTATTGATTATGTATGTTCATGGGGGCCATTGATTCTTGGCCATAGTCATCCCCGGATAGTAGAAGCTATTTGTGCCGCAGCTGCTAATGGAACGAGTTTTGGGGCACCATGTGAAAAAGAGATAGAACTGGCCGAACTTATCTGTCAGGCCATCCCGTCCGTCGAACAGGTGCGCATGGTAAATTCCGGAACGGAAGCAACTATGAGTGCAATTCGGCTGGCCCGGGCTTTTACCGGCCGGGACAAAATAGTCAAATTCGAAGGCTGCTATCACGGACATGCCGACAGCTTTTTGATTAAAGCCGGGTCCGGGCTGTTAACGGCAGGAAAGCCAAATAGTCCGGGAATACCAGAAGATGTTACTGCTCATACCATGATAGCAGGTTATAATAATATAGAATCGGTACAGCAATTATTTGATCGCTTTGGCTCTGAGATTGCTGCGGTTATAGTAGAACCGGTGGCAGGAAATATGGGGCTGGTTTTGCCGGAGGCTGATTTTCTGCAGGGGCTCCGCAAAATTACCGAGGATAATGGCAGTTTACTTATATTTGATGAAGTTATTACCGGGTTCCGCTTAACTTATGGGGGATTTCAGAATCTGGTTGGAGTTTCCCCGGATTTGACCACAATGGGAAAAATAATTGGGGGAGGCCTTCCGGTAGGCGCCTATGGGGGCAGAAAAGAAATAATGGAACGTATTTCTCCCCAGGGAGATGTCTATCAGGCGGGGACTCTTTCGGGGAACCCGCTGGCTATGGCAGCCGGAACCGCAACTCTGCGTATTTTAAAGGACAATGATTGCTATGACCGGATGGAAGGGCTGGCCCAACTGCTGACCGGAAACCTGAAGAACGTATTGGAGAAAAATGGTCTGTATGGTTCAATAAATTCCATAGGTTCCATGTTCTCGGTCTTTTTTACCTCCCGCCAGGTGGTCGATTATGAGAGCGTGCAGTCCTGTGATGTTGACTTGTATGCCCGCTTTTACAGGAATTTGCTGCAAGAGGGAATATATTTTCCGCCATCCCAGTTTGAGGTCTGTTTTCTTTCCTGCGCTCATGAACTGAATGATATTAATTATACGGTAGAGGCTTTTGACCGGGCGCTGAAACAAACCATCCGGGAGGAGCGTTGATTTTTGGATACGACACAGGGCTGGGAATGGTTTATAACCAAATTTGAAAGCCTGAGCAAAATTGATCTGAATGCCTATAAGAGGCCGCAGATGGAAAGACGTATCAACAGTTTTATGAAGTCGGCCAATATAGGCAATTACAGTGATTTTATCAGTCAGATGGGAACCGACCGGATACTATACCAGCGTTTTATTGAACATATAACTATCAATGTTTCAGAGTTTTTCCGCAACCTTAACCAGTGGTCGGTTTTGGAAAAGGATATTCTTCCTGCTTTGTACAAAGAACGCTCTGCCTTGCGGGTTTGGAGTGCGGGTTGTTCCACCGGGGAAGAGGCATATTCTTTAGCTATGCTGTTCAAAGAAAAGTTTAATGTGCGTATAGAAACAATCCTGGCGACAGATATTGATAATGAAGTTTTGGAAAAAGCATCCATCGGGCTATATGCTGAAAAAGCCTTACAAACGTTGCCGGCTGAGTATTTAAACAAGTACTTGATCCGGGAGGGAGATTGTTATCGGATTAATGACAGCATAAAAAAATTGGTACATTTCAAACGCCACGACCTTTTAAAAGATATTTTTCCAAAAGATTATGATTTAATTCTTTGTCGTAATGTGGTAATTTATTTTACTGAAGGAACCAAGCAAAAACTATACCAGCGCTTTGCAAATGCTCTTAGACCAGGCGGCATTATTTTCATAGGGAGCACGGAACAAATATTTCAATCCCGTGAATTAGGACTTGAATCAGTTGCTACCTTTTTTTACCGAAAGATTTAACATTTCACATTATTGTAACAAATACAAAATTTATACGACAAAAAAAGAAGGAAATATAAGTTAAATATAGAAAGAATATTTTGATATGGTGTTTAAAACCTCTTGCGGGGGAGAACGGCATTACTGTTTTTTAATAGATGTGCCGTATGTATCAAATAAATATATATACGACTCTATGGGGGTGATTGACCAGGTATTTAGTAACTTATTTTTTTCTGTTTTTCGCAATCAAAGGAAACATGCAAAACTATTAGGTGAAAAGGAGGAATGAACTTGAAGGTTCTGGTATGTGTTAAGCAAACATTTGACACAGAGGCCAAAATTGAATTAAAAGATGGCAAGATTGCTGATGCGGGTATCAATCTTATTATCAATCCTTATGATGAAGTAGCTGTGGAAGGCGGCATTCAGCTAAAGGAAGGTAAGATAGCTGATGAGGTAGTAATATTATCGGCTGGTGCAGACAAAGCAATGGATGCTATCCGTACTGCATTGGCAATGGGTGCTGACAGAGGCATATTAGTTAAACAGGATTCCAATGCGGATGAATATGCCAGAGCAATTGCACTGGCAGCTGCCATCAAGTCTGAAAACCCCGACCTGATTCTGGCCGGACATGTTGCTGCTGATGACGGATCTTCACAGATCCCTACCCGGTTAGCAGAAATTTTAGGAGTACCTCATGTAAACGTTATCACTAAGCTCGAGATTGCCGGTGGCAAAGCAACCGCTACCAGCGAAGCGGACGGCGGAACTCAGGTTACTGAAGTAAGTCTTCCTGCTGTAGTATCCAGTCAGGTAAGCTGGAACGAACCCAGATACCCGTCCATGAAGGGTATCATGCAAGCCAAGAAAAAACCGGTTGCAACTGTAGATGCAGCAGCGGCTGACAATAAAGTTAAGATCCTGGAATATAGTTTACCGCCCGCCAAGACTGCCGGCATCAAAATCGAGGAAGATCCGGATGTTGCAGCTGCCAAATTAGGCGACTGGATGTTAAACTCCGTTAAGGTCGAAGTTAAATAGTCCAAATATGTAATATAAAGGAGGGTAATCGATGGCAGGAACATGGATATTTGTAGAACAAAGAGATGGTAATATCCGTAAAGTAACATATGAAATGCTTTCCGAGGCCAAAAAATTTGGCGATGAAGTATGTGCTGTAGTATTTGGCAAAAACGTAGAGGGACTTGCTCCCCAGTTCGCCAAATATGGCGCAGATAAAGTATATGTGGCAGATGCCGATGTATTTGCCAATTATAACACTGGAGCTTATGTAGCCCAGATGGTAGCTATGATTAATGAATACAGCCCTAATGCGGTGCTGTTTGCCCATACTTTCAACGGCAGAGACTTTGCTTCCAGGATTGCTCAGAAACTGGATGCCGGTCTGGCTACTGATGCCATTGCACTCGAACTCAGTGCAGGAAAAGGTGTTTTCACCAGATCCATTTATGCCGGAAAAGCTTTAGCCAAAGTAGAAGTAGCAGGTGCACCTGTTTTCGGTACAATTCGCGCCGGTGTTTGGGAAGTAGTGGAAAATGCTGGAGCCGGAGCTGTAGTGAAAGCTGCTGTTGCAGCAACTGATGCTGATGTTTATCAGATTGTTAAAGATTTTATTCCCACCGTTTCAGCTCGCCCCGAACTTACCGAAGCTGATGTGGTAGTATCAGGCGGACGTGGTTGTAAAGGTCCTGAGGGAATTAAACTGATAGAAGACTTAGCTGACATGTTAGGTGCAGCGGTAGGCGGTTCCCGTGCGTCTATCGACTCCGGTTGGTTAGGCCATGAACTGCAGGTTGGACAAACCGGTAAAGTTGTTAACCCGAACCTCTATGTCGCATGTGGTATATCTGGTGCCATCCAGCATCTCGCTGGCATGTCTTCTTCCAAATTTATTGCTGCGATCAACACCGACACTGAAGCTCCGATATTTGGTGTGGCAGATTTTGGTGTAGTAGGCGACCTGTTTAAAGTCGTACCATTACTGATGACTGAACTTAAGAAATAGTGTGCTGAATGAATATTACTGGATATGCAACTTGTTTGCATATCCAGTAATTAATTCTGGTTGTTGTTTAAGGAGGGAATTATTTAATGATTTTCGGATATCATGCCCTTGAAGGTGGTTACGATGTCCCTATGCGGGTCGTTGGGGCCAATATTCCCTACGAATGGCTTATATATATCCTGATGTTTATACCCATTGGCGTATTCCTTTACGGGTTTTATAAAAAGATTCAAGTTTGGTTGCTTGCCAAAGGTGAGATACACAGAAGTGATAAGATAGGCCAGCGTATTGGTTCATTCCTGCTGTATTCATTCGCACAGGCCAAAGTTATTAAAAAACCCCTGGCAGGATGGATGCACTTCTTCCTGTTTTGGGGTTTCGCTCTCCTGTTTATGGCAGCAGGTCTTGATGCTGCGCATAATGCTATCGGATGGCCTCATCTGGAGGGAACAATCTATATCGGAATGTCATGGATCGTCGATGTAATAGGATTTTTAGCACTTGTTGGCATCCTGGTATTAGGTTTAATCAGATATGTACAAAAGCCTGATCGTCTAAATGATACCAAACCTATGGATGGATGGATTATCCTGTTATTGTTTGTTATCCTGTTAACCGGATTTGTCATTGAGGGATTAAGAATTGCTGCTCAGATTCAGCTTTCATCAACCATGGGGCAGATTTCTTATGAGCAAGTTGCCTCCCCGGTAGGCTGGTTATTTGCGGCTCCCTTTGCTGGTTCAAGTTTGGCAGGCATATTAATGTGGCACCGGATTCTGTGGTGGTTCCATATGGCTATAGCATTCCTGTTTATAGGCATGGTACCATTTACAAAATTGTGGCATATTTTTGCCAGCATGATCAATTATTTCTGCCGCGACCTGGAACCATCCGCTTGCCGTATGGTCCATAATATAGAAGAAGCCGAGAGCTTTGGTGTGGAGAAGATTGAAGAGTTTGGCTGGAAAGATTTACTTGATCTCGATGCATGTATTCGCTGTGGCCGCTGTCAGGAAAATTGTCCGGCTTACAATACCGGTAAAGCTTTAAATCCCAAACTTACTCTGATTCAGGCTATGAAACAGCATCTTGATGCAAAAGCTCCTCTGCTTATTGACTTAAAAGCCAGTGGCGAGGATGTAGAGGCAGTTGCGATGACTGAAGAGGCCGAAGCAGCAGTAAATCCGATGGAACAAAGCCTGATTTATGATGTAGTTACTAGTGAGGTTATCTGGGATTGCACCAATTGCCGGGCTTGTATGGAACACTGTCCGATGTTTATCGAACACATTCCTAAAATCGTTGAAATGCGCCGCAATCTGGTTATGTGGCAGGGCGATATGCCTGCTGAAGCACAAGCGGCATTCACCAATATGGAACGTAACTACAACCCATGGGGTGTTGGCTGGGCCAACCGCGCTGAATGGTTAAATGAAAGAGGCGTAAGAGATATGGTTAACCTCCTGCCCGAAGATGGCAAGGAGTTTGAGTATTTGCTCTATGGCGGCTGCGGAGTTGCTTTTGATGATCGTTACAAGAGAGTCGGCGAAGCCCTGGTACGGTTATTAAACAAAGCAGGCGTAACCTTTGGATACCTTGGAACCGAAGAGTTCTGCTGCGGTGATTCGGCCAGACGTCTGGGTAATGAATACCTATACCAGACTCTCGTCAGCCAGAATTTGGAAAGTTTCAATAATTACGGGGTTAAGAAGATAATTGCTGTATGTCCGCATTGCTACAATGCTCTGAAAAATGAGTACCCGCAAATGGACGGCAATTTTGAAGTTTATCATTATACCGAGATATTGGCCCAGTTGATCGCTCAAGGTAAGCTCAAAGCCAGCAAATCACTCGGCCTTAAAACCACCTATCATGATTCATGTTTCCTGGGCAGACATAATGGTATTTATGACCAACCCAGAAACGTGCTTAAAGCTGCCGGAGCTAATATTGTGGAAATCGACAAATCCAAGAACTTCGGATTCTGCTGTGGTGCCGGCGGTGGACGCATGTGGCTGGAAGAAGAAGCCGTGGAGGGCTATAAGCGCATTAATGATACCCGTACAGACCAATTATTAGAACCGAATCCGGAAATGATCGTAACTAATTGCCCCTTCTGTTTGACCATGATATCCGATGGTGTCAAAGCTGCCGATGCTGAAGAAAGCACCAAGGTCTTTGATGTAGCCGAGGTATTGTGGAAGTCTATGGAATAATTTAGTTAAATAAAAAAGAGCTGCCGATGTCTAATTATCGGCAGCTTTTTTTATATTCCCATATAGAACAAAATTATGGATATGATAATAATTTCTTTGTTTTTATTTAATAATAAAAAAAAGGAATCTTCAATAAATAGGAGAATTTTTAATATTTGAGACTATAGCTGTCTCAACAGATATAGTAAGTTGAATTCTATCTTGTTTTCAATTTTAAAATTCAGGAGGTAAAAGATGTCTAGAGAAGTAGTAATCGTCAGCGCATGCCGTACACCTGTCGGCGCATTTAACGGGGCCCTGAAAGATATCCCGGTGGTAGACCTTGGCAAACTTGTTATGGAAGAAGCAATTAAAAGAGCCGGTATTGATCCTGCCGTTTTTGATGAAGTAGTATTTGGTTGTGTGCTTCAAGCCGCACAAGGTCAAAATGTTGCTCGCCAGGCCGCAATCCAAGCAGGTATTCCGAAAGAAGTCCCCGCTTTTACACTTAATAAAGTGTGTGGATCTGGTTTAAGAACTGTCAGCCTGGCTGCTCAAATGATTAAGGCCGGCGATGCCGATGTTATTATGGCCGGTGGTATGGAGAATATGAGCCATAGTCCTTTTGCCCTGGAAAAGGCCCGTTATGGCTACAGAATGAATAACGGAACATTGGTTGACTGTATGATTAAAGATGGTTTGTGGGATGCTTTTAATGATTATCATATGGGCATCACTGCCGAGAATGTAAGTGAGCAGTTTAATGTTACCCGGGAAGATCAGGATGAATTTGGCTTAAGAAGCCAGCAGAGAGCTGTAGCAGCTATTAAATCCGGACGTTTCAAAGATGAGATTGTTCCCGTCGTCATAAAAAACAAAAAGGGTGAAACCGTATTCGACAACGATGAATACCCGCGTGAGACAAGCCTGGAGAAGCTGTCCAGATTAAAACCCGCTTTTAAGAAAGACGGCACCGTAACTGCCGGTAATGCTTCCGGTATTAATGATGGAGCAGCAGCCATAATCGTTATGTCCAAAGATAAAGCGGACGAACTGGGCATTAAACCTCTTTTTAAAATTGTCAGCTATGCTTCCGGCGGTGTAGATCCCAGTATCATGGGAGTAGGTCCGGTACCGGCCTGCAAAAAGGCTTTGTCCAAAGCCGGCTTGACCGTTGATGATCTTGATCTGATTGAAGCCAATGAGGCGTTTGCCGCTCAATCCGTTGCTGTAGCACGGGAAATGGGATGGGCTGACAAGATGGATATAGTCAATGTTAATGGCGGGGCTGTTGCCATTGGTCATCCGATAGGAGCATCAGGCGCCAGAATCCTGGTAACATTGCTCTATGAAATGATGAAGAGAGAATCCAGATATGGTCTTGCCACTCTATGCATAGGTGGCGGAATGGGGACGACTCTTATCGTAGAACGGGCGTAATATCGTATTTCCAACAATGCTGATAATATAATTGGAGCACGAAGCAGCAGCTTCGTGCTCTTTAGCGAAAATATGCTCTTGACTAATAGCAACTTCTAAAATAATCTGGTAAATAAAGGAGCGCTTGACCCCTGTCACGAAATATAGTATAAATTGATACGTAATAGTGATTGGAAAGGTGGGTAATTTTGAGACTTGCTGTATATCCGGGCAGCTTTGATCCGGTTACTAACGGTCATATTGATATCCTGGAAAGGACCAGCGGCCTGTTCGATAAAATTATTGTGGCAGTGATTCATAATGTGAGCAAAAATGCACTGTTTTCCCTCAAAGAGAGAGAGCAATTGATTCGGGAAAGCACCAGGCATTTATCGAACGTGGAGGTTGAATGTTTCAGTGGTTTGCTGGTTGATTATGTAGCCAGAAAGAATGCCTGTGCAATTATTCGTGGATTGAGAACGGGAACTGATTTTGACTATGAGATGCAAATGGCCCTTATGAACCGAAAATTAATGCCGCAGGTTAATACCATATTTATTATGTCTGCCAGTGATTGCATATTTGTAAGTTCAAGTGGAGTTAAAGAGGCGGCTATGCTGGGAGGTAATGTAGATTCGCTGGTACCTGAAGTGGTCGCTAAAGGACTTAAGAAGAAATTTGAAAATCAAAAATAAGAAAAAGGAAAAGGAGAGTTCCAGATAGAACCCTCCTTTTTTAGTCTTAATTATATACGGTTACTTTTACAGTTCTCATACCCCAGTCAAGCGCCTCCTGATGAGTTGCAAAACAGAGGTCAATTCTATTGCCGACAATGGCTCCGCCCTTGTCGGCCGCAAGCGCATTTCCATAACCTTCAATATACAGTCTGCTGCCCATCGGAATTACTCTCGAGTCAACTGCTGCGATACCTTTGGTCAGAGGGTATCCCAGGTAGGAGGGTTTTCCTCCATAAGGATAATTGCACTTGTTGCAGGGGCAATAACCGGTTGCAACGATAGTTCTCACCTGGCCGGAACCGCGTGATACGGTTGTTGTATCCCGGGACGGGGTAGAAACGTTTGTGCCGGATGTACCAAGTGCAGCTCCGGTACGGGAGCCGACTATACCGTCAGCAGCAAGTCCACAACTCTGTTGAAATTTTACCACTGCATTACAGGTATTGACTCCCAAAATACCGTCGGCGGAACCACAATAGTAGCCTTTTTGGTTAAGTAAATTCTGTAGCTGAACTACAGCAGCGCCTCTTGAGCCCTGTTTCAAAATATCGGTGTTTTTGAGGTCTGATGACAAATTGAGTGCATTTCTGGTATTAGGACCTACAATGCCATCAGCGGTCAAACCGCGATCATTCTGAAACTGCTTAACGGCGCTCAGGGTTTTGCCGCCAAAAATCCCATCGGCTTCACCACAATAATATCCTTTGTTATTAAGGCTTTGCTGTAGTTGAACTACCTCGTCACCTCGTGAACCCAGGGCTAAATTGGCTGGAGTTGCCAGCACGTTGCCGGCGTTAATACAAAACCATCCTACGAATAAGACCGAAATAATAAATGTTAGTGTTTTTCTGGTCAGCGTGTCCAACTCCTTCCCCTATGTCTATGAACTTGTCTAAGAACAATAGGTAATTATACCTGCAGATATGTTTATTATGTTATGGTAAAAGCCGTCGTTGTTCAAACAGTGTATGCCGGGTCTGATAAGGACGAGTTTAGCTGAGAGAGCATATTTTTTTATATTATTTCTAAATCAAAACTATAAAGCTATAGCAATAGAGGTGGAATATTGCGCCAAACGAATTTATTGGCCTTCTATGGGTTTCAGGCCCTTAAGGCAACGCCCGGCCAGCTCTTGATATAACTGGATTCCGACCCGGTTAAATGCTTCCGTTGGTTCATCTATGTCTTTGGTGATTCGGGCCGGGGCGCCGACCGCCAGTTTATGGGCCGGAATGGTATGCCCGGGAGGCAGTATGCTTCCGGCTGCCAGCATGCCCCCGGCTTCTATATTACAGTCGACGGAAACGATGGCACCCATTCCGATCACGGCATTATCATCAATTACACAGGGGCCGTGCACGATAGACGTGTGACCGATTAAAACATTATCACCAATAACTGCTGCTTCATCAGACTGGGAATGAATGACGCTGTTTTCCTGAATGTTGGAACCGTCTCCTATAACAATCTGGCCAAAGTCACCGCGTAGTACGGCACCGGCACCTATAAAGCATTTTTCGCCAATTGTAACATCACCGATAATTACCGCCTGGGGATGAATAAAACTTGTTTTGCCAACCACCGGGCGTTTCCCTTCAAATTCATAAAACATATATCGTGCTCCTCCCCAATTACTCTTTTACTGGCAAACCGATATATAGTATAACAACCCTGGTGCCAGGAATAAAGGTATAATTATACAAAATATTGGCAAATCCTTCTATAATACTATAACTTATTTATGGCCAGAGGATAGAAACCCCCGAAAAACCAATCTTTGTTTTTGAAAATTGTGGCTTTATGGGTATAATTACTATTATATAAATGAGTTAGAAAGGAATTCAGATGAACGATTATTTGTTAAAAGCCATAGATAACAGTCAGCAGGTAAGAATAATGTTGGCCCGAACCACAGGGCTGGTGGAAGAAGCAAGGCGCCGCCACCATACGTCACCTACGGCCTCCGCTGCGCTGGGAAGGGTCCTGACTGCGGCAGTTATGATGGGTTCAGATATGAAAGGTGAAAAAGATATTACTACTATCAGAATTAACGGCAACGGTCCCTGCGGTCCGATTATCGCCACGGCTGACCCGGCCGGTAATGTGCGGGGCCTAATATCGGAGCCTGAGGCTGATGTGCCTTCGCTCTATCCCGGTAAACTGGCGGTGGGAAACCTGGTAGGGAAGGACGGTTTTTTGGAAGTAAGCAAAGACCTGGGCTTGCAGCAGCCATTTGTGGGCAAAGTTCCTCTGGTAAGCGGCGAAATCGGGGAAGATATTGCCAGCTATTATTTGAATTCGGAGCAGATCCCGGCTCTGGTCGCCGTCGGGGTCCTGGTGGCACCTGATGTAACCATACAGGCTGCCGGAGGTCTGATCATCCAGGCCCTCCCGGGCGCATCAGACGAAATTCTGGAATTGGTGGAGAGTAATGTTCTGAAAATGCCGCCCATCAGTACTATTATTAATGACGGAACTGCACTGGAAGAAAGTCTGACGGAGATTTTGAAGGATGTGCCTTATCGAGTGGTAGGCCAACAGCCCCTGCATTTTAAATGCACCTGTAACCGGGAGCGCCTGCAGGCTATCCTGGCCAGCCTGTCCCTTGAGGAACTGCAGAGTATATATCATAAGGAAGGCAAACTGGAAGTGGTATGCAATTTTTGCCGGGAGGTTTATACTTATACTCTGGAAGAAATTGAGGAGAAAAAACAAAAGCCCTAGATAATATCTAAGGCTCGGTCGGTTATGTTTACTTGTTTACTAAATAGCTCTTTGAACTTTGCCTGAACGCAAGCAACGAGTACAAACATACAATTTAGTGGGAGTCTTATCAACGATAACTTTAACACGCTGTACGTTTGGTTTCCACTGACGGTTAGTTCTTATATGGGAATGGCTGTATTTCTTCCCGAAAGTAACGCTTTTCCCGCAGATTTCACATTTTGCCATAATTCTGCCCCCTCTCTGTCACAGTTGCACTACAATATTTTAGCAGATAGACTGGTAAAGGGCAAGAAGAAGGAATATAAAATCTATCGCAGAATTATGATTTATACTAAATAGGAGGGAGTATTACTATGTTTAATATCAAGACCAACGAATTGGGCGATATCATTGTAGCAGACGAAGTAATTGAAACTATTGCAGGTTTGGCTGCGGTAGACTGTTACGGTCTGGTAGGGATGGTGCCTCATAATATTCAATCAGAAATTACAAACATCCTGGGAATTGAGTCCATTCGCAAGGGAGTGCAAGTGACTGATTCTGACGATGGCATAATTATTGATGTTTATGTTATAGTTGGGTATGGAATTAAGATATCGCAGGTAGCCTTCAACGTTATGCAAAAGGTTACCTATATTTTAGAGAATAGCGGCATCCATGTTGCAGCCGTAAATGTAAATGTTAAGGGAGTTAGAATACTTAAAGAAAAGTAAGTAGGGAGGATATTGTAAGTTGAGCTTGGTTTATATAACAGGCAAGGACCTGGTTAGAACCGTCAAAGCTGGTTGCATAAAACTGGAACATAACCGGGACAAGATTGACCTGCTTAACGTTTTCCCGGTTCCGGATGGAGATACAGGTACTAATATGTATTTGACCCTGCTGTCAGCGGTCAAAGAAGGAGAAAAACATCAGGAGGAATCCCTGGGCAAGGTTGCCAAAGCCATTTCCATGGGTTCTTTGATGGGGGCAAGAGGAAATTCCGGGGTTATTTTATCCCAGATTTTTCGAGGCATGGCAAAAGTATTGGAAGGCAAGGACCAGGCCAATGCGGCTGATCTGGCCCAGGCCCTGAAATCTGGTGCTGATACCGCTTACAAGGCGGTTATGAAACCGGTGGAAGGTACTATACTGACCGTTATAAGAGATATTGCCCGCAGCTGTGAATTGGAGGCCAGGAAACAGCAGGATCTGGTGGCGGTATTGATGACCGGTATTGAAGCCGGGCATGAGACCTTGAAAAAGACACCTACCATGCTTCCTATTTTAAAAGAAGCCGGGGTAGTTGATTCCGGTGGTCAGGGCTTGATTTGTTTTCTGGAAGGAGCAGTTGAAGGACTGGCTCAGGAAAAGGATATTCAGCTGGTGTACCGGGAGAAAATGGTTTCCAGCAATCAGCTCCTGACCAAACCTGTTGATCTTGAATTCGGATATTGTACGGAAGTGCTGATAAAAGGCAGCCGTCTGGAAACCAACGATATAAAAGACCATCTAACCCCACTGGGTGATTCCATGCTGGTAGTAGGCGGGGATGATATAGTAAAGGTGCATATTCACTCCAATCATCCCGGTAAAGTCTTGGAAACCTGTCTGCAATTTGGGGCTTTGAGCGATATCAAGATTAACAATATGGTAGAGGAAACCCATGAACATCTGAACAACTGGGCTGAACTGGAAAGCCGGGACAGCAGCGCTTCGGCCAGGCCTACTAAAGATGTGGGGCTGGTTGCCGTCGGTGCGGGTGCCGGGATTATTGAGATATTAAAAAGCCTGGGAGTCGATGAAGTGGTAGAAGGCGGGCAAACCATGAACCCCAGTACGGAAGACCTGCTTAAAGCATGTGAACAGGTTAATGCCCCGGGGATAATAATACTGCCTAATAATAGTAACATCATTATGGCCGCCCGGCAGGTTAAGGAACTGATGGACCGGGAGATCGAGATTGTCCCCACTAAATCTGTCATGCAGGCGGTAACTGCACTGGTAGCTTACGATCCTGCCGGACCGCTGGACCAGATAGCCAGGGCCATGGAAGAGGAAATGCAGGTGGTCAAGTATGCTGAAGTTACCCATGCGGTGAGAAATACCACCATAAATGGATTGGAAATAAAGGAAGGCGACATTATCGGCATGATCAATGGCGAAATTGAAGCCGTAGGTCAGGAGCATGCCGGGGTGGTAACCGAACTATTGCATAAAATGACCGATGAAGACAGCGAATTGATTACCATATTTTATGGAGAGGGAATTACCGGGGATGCAGCCACGGAGCTCAAGCACCAATTGGAAGAGCTGTTTGAGCAATGTGAATTGGAAGTTCATTACGGCGGGCAACCTCACTACAGCTATCTGCTGTCGGTCGAATAAGAGAAGTTAAATAAATGGAGCGGGTGACGTCCCGCTCTTTGTTTTATCATGGAGAGAATCAATGGATCGGTTGTTTGAAAAAATACAATTTGTAAAAGGGGTCGGACCTGCGCGCAATAAACAGCTCAACCGGCTGGGAATCTATAATATTTTTGACCTGTTATGGTTTGTGCCGCGGGGGTATTTTAACCAGGCCAATACCACCCTTATTTCTCAAATAGGTTCAGGCAATTGTAATCTGCGCGGTAAAGTATTATCAGCCAATGTTAACCATACGCGCCGTTTTACTATTTTTAAAGCCTTGATTTCTGACGGGAGCGGGACCATAACTGCAGTTTGGTTTAATCAACCCTATTTGGCTACCATAATTAAACCGGGACAGGATATCTTCATAGCGGGAAAGGTTAAATCCGATTATGGTACGGCCCAGGTCAGTGTAAGTTATTACGAAATATTGGATGAATCTTCTGATTTGGGGGTAATGCCGATCTATGCCCTGACCGCCGGTATCAGCCAGAAGGTTTTGCGCCGGCTGGTTAGCTATGTGCTGGAAAACTATTTGCGTTATTACCCGGATGTCCTGGATTTGCGGTTAAAACAACAGTATGGCTTATGTGATATTGCTTATGCTTTTAACCATATTCACTATCCCTCGGATCGGGAAGCATACCTGCAGGCGCGCAAAAGGCTGGCTTTCGAAGAGTTGTATCTTTTTCAACTGAGCCTGGCTAAGGAACGGCGCCCGGATTATGATGAAGGTTTTGTAGTGCACCAGGTGCAAACCAACCTGGTAGAGCAGGTCATAGAGCAATTGCCGTTTGAACTTACCCAGGGGCAAAAGCGGGCCGTAGAAGAAATCCAGGCCGATATGGAAAAACCGGCTCGCATGAACCGTTTATTACAGGGAGATGTGGGTGCCGGTAAAACGGTGGTAGCGGTACTGGCCATAGCACGTGCGCTTGCGAGCGGATATCAGGCTGCACTGATGGCTCCCACTGAAATACTGGCCGACCAGCATTATACCGGTTTGAAAAAATTTTTTGACCATACCGGGGTTGTGATCGCCCGGCTAACGGGAAGTACGACTGCCGGCGTACGCAGCAGCCTGCTGGAGGCGGTACGCGGTGGTGAAGCAGATATTCTGGTAGGTACCCATGCCCTTTTTCAGGAACAGGTTGAATTTGCCCGCCTGGGGCTGGTGGTAATAGATGAACAGCATCGTTTCGGTGTACGTCAGCGGGCCATGCTGGGGAACAAAGGAACTTATCCCGATGTACTGGTAATGACGGCCACGCCTATACCACGTACCCTGGCTCTGACCATATACGGCGACCTTGATCTGTCCATCATAAGAGAGCTCCCGCCTGGACGCAAGCCGGTAAAGACCATCAATATAAAAAAAAATATGCGGCGTAGGGCTTATGAGCTATTGAGAAAGGAAGTTAACCAAGGACATCAGGCCTATGTGGTATGTCCGCTGGTAGAAGAATCCGAGTCCCAGGATCTGCAGGCGGCCACAGCTCTTTATGAACAACTGGGCAGAATCATGCCTGAGTTAAGCTTTGGACTGCTGCACGGGCGCTTAAAACCGGCTGATAAGGAAGCGGTTATGCAGCAGTTTGAAGATGGTTATATTAATGTTCTGATAGCCACCACGGTAGTAGAAGTCGGGGTGGACGTACCGGGTGCAACGGTTATGCTAATTGAGGAAGCTGAACGTTTTGGACTTTCCCAGCTACATCAATTGCGAGGACGAGTGGGCCGGGGAAAAGAACAGGCTTATTGTATCCTGATCGGCAATCCTAACACGGAAGAAGGGATCAAGCGGCTGCAAGCCATGGAAAAGACCAATGATGGTTTTGAAATTGCCCGGCTGGATTTGTTGATCAGAGGTCCGGGCGAATTCTGGGGGGTCAGACAACATGGCCTTAATCAGTTAAAGGTGGCTGATTTGACCCGCGACCAGGGTATGGTGGAGATAACCCGTAACCTGGCCAAAGACCGGAATGGTTGCGAAGAAGATCCTGTTTGGGATTTGTACATTCAAAATAAATTCAAAAAAACTGATGATATCGCCTCAAATTAGCAGCTGGAATCATATCAAAATATTTACAATATAAAAATTGAGTCAATAAATCAAGCTAATACTGCAGATTAATATTTGCAGTATTTTTTATTGGAAAGGAGGCAGCGAAATGGCCAAGAAGAAAAAGTCCGCCGAAAACATGGAAAACGTAAAGTTCGAAGTAGCTCAAGAAATGGGATTGGTTAATAAAGCAAATAAGAAAAAAAATAAAAAGTCTTGAAAATACTTCTAGCATATTAATATCCCAACGGGAAAAAATAAGACTACACAAGATAAAAGGAGGTGAATTTGAATGGCAAACAACAGCAACAGACTGTTAGTTCCTCAGGCCAGAGCAGCTATGGATACTTTCAAAATGGAAGCTGCTTCTGAAGTAGGAGTAAATCTCAAACAGGGCTACAACGGTGACCTGACTTCCAGACAGGCAGGCAGCATAGGCGGACAGATGGTCAAGAAAATGATCCAGTCCTATGAACAGCAGCACGGTGGCACTCAATAATTTAATAAAATTTACCTGATCATACTAACACTAACAAGCGGATTAATTTTATATTATCCGCTTGTTTTCATTTTTTTAAAAGCTTGGGGATCAGACTTGGTAGGTTATGCCTCACCGCCGTCCTCCATACGTACGACAATTTCTAAAACCAGACATTAATTTAGCGTAGGTTATGCCGGGGTTGGGATATTAAGAACGCTTGCACCCCGGTCTCTTCTTAACACCCCAATCCCTGCAATAGTCTTCTTTAATATTTAATTAAGTAGCATATAGCTCCAGTTGTTCCTGTGATACACCCGGGAAGAGACTGGTTGCGACTCCCATTGAGATTATGCGGGCACTGTTTTCGATGATTTCATCGATTTCCTTGGGAGTTACGGATAGGCTTCCGCCATAAACCGACAGGATTTCCTTTACCGCATCATTGGCCGATACTTCGTTATAATTCAGATTACTTTTTTCACAGAATTTCCTTACGGCCTGACTCGATATCACGGCAGCGTTTACAATGGTAGGACAGCCGATGGCGATAACCGGAATGCCCAGTTCTTCCTGGGTAAGAGCATGGCGGGCATTACCTATGCCTGCGCCCGGTTGGATGCCGGTATTGGCCATTTGAATGCTGGTGCCTATACGTTCTACATTTTGAGAGGCCAGCGAATCCACTACTATCATGACCGCAGGTTTTATGTTATCAACTACCCCTTTAAGTACTTCAAAGGTTTCCAATCCGGTTATTCCCAGCACTCCGGGTGCGATTCCACAGGTCGGACGCATACCCTGCACCAGGGCCTCAGGGGCATAATGATGATAGTGGCGCGTAATCGGACTATATTGGATGAATTTGGGCCCCAATGCATCAGGTGTTGCTCTCCAGTTGCCCAGCCCCACCAGCAGGACATTTTGCTGTGGTGTTAACTTATCGCCGATGAGCAGCTTAAGGCCTTTATCCATAGCCTGGATAATTTCCTGTTTTACATAAGGATCGTTTATTTTCAAGGGCGGTGATTCAATGGTTATATAAATTCCGGGCGCACGGCCCATCGCCTGGGCTGCTGCTTGATTTTTAATCGTTATAGTAGTAATTTTGATATTTTCCATTTTTTCAACCTGTTCTTCTACTCCGTTAATTTCCTGTCCGGTTTCGCCTCTTAATAAGGCATGAGCTTCAACTGCCATATCAATGTTCAGATTTAATTCCGCCAATAATTTCTGCAAATCCATTACCTCCTTTTGAAGAATATTTTCCGTAAGAGTATTAAAAAATATGCCTAAAATTAAAATGGCGACTTTTAAGGTCGCCATTTTGGGGAGAGGAGAATTTTGTAAAGTTGTTGGGGAGGGTTTGTTTCACACCAGGTTTTCCCTGGTAATCATATCTTTGCCCGGACAAAAGAATAATATACATTATTTTTAAAAAATTTTTTGTGTTAAAATAAAAAATTAATAATGCAAAGAAGGTAATGCTGATATTACAGCGAAATTGAAAAAGGAGAATCAAATGAGAGTAATAGCAGGAATAGCCCGAGGCAGACGACTCAAAGCACCTCCAGGTGATACTACTCGTCCGGTTACGGATATGATTAAAGAAGCATTGTTTAATGTGTGGGGCCAGCGGGTTCAGGGTGCGGCCTTTCTTGATTTGTTCGCCGGTAGTGGTAGTATGGGGATTGAGGCATTAAGCCGTGGTGCCCAGACTGTTATCTTTGTAGATAATAATGCCAGGGCAGTTGCAGTTATAAAAGATAATTTGCAGAATTGCCATATTAGTGAAGGCTTTGAAGTATATCGCAATGACGTTTTCAGAGCTATCGACATACTTCAGAACCGGGGTGCCAAATTCGATATAATTTATGTTGACCCGCCTTTTACCAATGAGGTGATATTTGATAAAGTGATTAAAATACTGGATGAGGCTCAGATTTTGGAACAGAATGGTATTATGGTCATAAGAACCTATAAAAAGAAGACTCTGCCGGTGTCTTTAAGTAATCTTTCCCAATACAGGAAGAACGATTACGGAGAGTCAGTCCTGCATTATTACCGTTCGAACGAGGAGGTCCGACTTAATGATGGAGATATTCAGAATTCTTGACGAACTAGAGATGATGATAAAAGACAGTAAAAAAATGCCCTTCTCCAATGGCAAGGCCATGATTGAAAGCCATCGGTTTTTAGACCGCCTGGACCGGATTAGAGCAATATTGCCGGAAGAATTGGAAACCGCCAAGATACTGATCAACCAGAAAGACAAAATTGTAACTGAAGCCTGTGCAGAAGCGGAAAAATATGTCGAACAATCGAAGGATAAAGCAGCCCGTATGGTGGATGACAATGAAATTACCCAGAATGCCATGAGTGTGGCCGAGGAAATTGTGAACAAAGCAGAACAGGTGTCGATGGAAATTCGCCGTGATGCCAATGAATATGCGGAAGGGGTTCTGTCTCATATGGAAATCGTATTGCGCCGGGGCCTGGAGGCCGTTACCCAGGGAAAAGAGGATATTAAGGAAGCATTAAGGAATAATGATATTTAATCTTTCGATAGATTTAAGCTGATCAATAAAAGTATAAATGTAGCTGCCGTGCCGAAGATCATACAATGGATGAAAAAGGTCCAGGCGTCAAACGAGTACGCTACTTTATAAAATGGTATCGACATCGAATTAATGGCTGGATGTCCTGCTAAGGCAAGATATCCGGCCATTGTCAGTCCTATTGACACTATAACCTGTGAAAATCGCATTTTTAGATAAAATGACAGCCGTACCGGGGTTTGAACTAAAATACTCATGACCTGGGCTATGATGGATAAACCGCTAAAAGCCAATAAAGCCGATACAGCTAGAATTTTGGGCAGCAGATCGGCCTGGGAGGCAGCGATAGTACGCGATCCGATCGTAATTTCAAACAAACCGGTACTGATTCCATAAGCTATCGGGTAGGATAGGTCAAAGACCGCCATTAATTTAGTCAGAATTAAGGCCAGAATATCCATGATGCCCCATACCGTTAACATACGCGCTATGACTGCAAATATGATAATAAAACCGCCCACTGCCATTACATTGGAGAGGGCTGTTCTTATGGCATCGCTCAGGAGTTTGCCTGTAGCCGGAGGAGCTTCCTCATAATTGGAAAGTTCGGCACAGGCCGCGCGGAAAAGGTGGTGGGGGATAGGAGGATGAAAGATGGCGGTTTCGGGCCGGAAACGCAGCAAAAACCCTATAATGAGATTGGAAAGATAATGGGCAGCCGCCAGCAGGTAGCCCATCCAGGGCAAGTTGAACATTCCCACCCCCACTGCTCCGATAATAAAAAGAGGGCTGCAATTGTTGGTGAAACAGGCCAGTCGTTCTGCCTCACCGCCGGTTAACATTTTATTATCATATAATTTTCGGGTAAGTATGGCCCCCATGGGAAAACCGGAAGTAAACCCCATGACCACAACCAGGGAACTGCAGCCGGGCAGTCGAAATAGCGGGCGCATGACCGGTTCCAACAAGACCCCCAGAAAATTTACGAAACGCAGGCTAATCAGTAATTCAGCTACTACAAAAAAGGGGAATAAGGCCGGAAAAACAGCCGCCGCCCATAATTTAGCCCCGTCAGATGCAGCAATTACCGTTTCCCGCGGGTTTATAACCATGAAGAGGGAGAATATTAAAATAGTAAGGACAAAAAATAAATTAGAGTAATATTTCAAAGCTTCACCTCGTGATAATATTAGATAAGTAATATATATGATAGTAAAACCGCATCTTAGAATATGGAGGGATGGAAATGGAAGACAGGCCGCATACAGGTCTGGTCCTGGGGGCCGGAAGTGCCCGGGGACTGGCTCATATTGGAGTTATGCAGGTACTACTGGAAAACAACATTCCTTTTGATTTTATTGTGGGCAGCAGCATGGGGGCAATGGTCGGGGGCATCTATGCTTGTGGAACCGATTTATACATGCTGCAAAAAGTAGCTGAAAATATGGATGCCAACATTTTCTACGATGTACATATACCCCATATGGGATTTATGAAAGGCAGAAAGGTCATGGAATTTCTTCACCTCCTGACCAAGAAGAAGACTTTCGATGACTTGAAGGTGCCGCTGGCAGTTGTCGCAACCGATTTAGTATCAGGACAAAGGGTGGTTATAGATGATGGCAGTGTGGCTGATGCCGTAAGGGCCAGCATATCTATTCCCGGTATATTTCATCCGGTCAATAGGGATGATATGGTCCTGGTGGATGGGGCAGTATCAGACCGCCTTCCGGTCGAACCGGCCAAAATAAAAGGGGCCGAGGTGGTTATAGCGGTAGACGTAACTTTTGGTGAAGGCAAAGAAGTGGTGATCCGCAATGCCCTTGATGTAATACTGGCATCACTGGATATTTTGCAGAAACAACAGTTTGACTTAATCAGTCCCTCCGCCGATATCCTGATTCAACCGGAAGTGGGCGGCTTTTCACCCCGTGATTTCGACCAGGCCGATAAAATAATCGACCTGGGCCGTAAAGCAGCCGAAGCCAAAATAGAAGAAATAAAAAGCAAACTTAAGCTATGATAATACGGGCATTATACATACACCACCGGAGAAGTGGTGAAATCCTGGCAGCCTTTGCGTTGTCCGGGCGTGGGATAGAGGAGGGTATAGAGGTCGGTAGCCTTAATATCAAGCTTAAGCATTTGCTGCATGATATTACTTTTGCCATTCATGACCGCCTTAACATCCTTACCCCTGTTAAAAACAGCAATTTTTGATTTATTTTGAATCATTTGCAGGATTTTCCGACCTTTTGACGAAAACCCTAAAATATGTAAGTACAAGGGACCGCATTTATCAAATACTTCAATTTGATCTTTTGCCAGGTCGCAAAGTGAGTAAAGTAATATTCGGTTGACGCGGGTAAGACTGTAGCGTTTGGACTTTATGGAGTGGGTTAACTCGTTTATGGCACCGCACATTTGAGCACTTTGAATGATACGGTATTCCAGGCCTTCGCTAACTTCGTAAATATTTCTGAGTTTTTCAGGACTGGAGGTACGAAGGTTGGCCAGAATCAGCGGCGAGAGTGCATCGTAAGTGACCGGTGCGCGGCCCTGTTCAATTTCCTCTTTGAGTATGGCGAGACTGCCGGCAGGTAAAGAGCTGGCAATACTGTCAAGCTTCTGCCTGTTTTCAAGCGCATGACGAATAGCACTGGCGCTGGCCACCGGATTTAATACGGTACTGTGGTAGCCGGAATCATCTCTGGTTACCGTCAGGGGGACAAGTGACAGGGAGTTCTCGTCGATAACCCGCAGATACTCAAGGGCCAGGATGTTGTTAGGGCTGGCCATAATATCCTTGAGGTTATTTATTTGACCATGCAAATACTGCTCCAGAGCGCAGGCCCGGGCGACAGGGTAACTAAGTCCCTGCCCCAGATAATGTTTTAAGTGCTGCTGGAAACCTAAGGGCTCAGTTGTTATAATCCTTGACAGGGGCTTTAAGGTATCCAGGTTGCCGGACTCACTGCCAAATGCTACATGGGTTACAACCCCGGTACGAGCTAGCAATTGAATTGCTCCCCGGGCAAAATAATAGGCACTCCGGACACTAAAACAGAATGGAAGCTCAATAACCAGATCTACACCGGAGCCCAAAGCCATTTTAGCGCGCGCCCATTTATTACACAGGGCAGGTTCTCCACGCTGCATAAAACTACCGCTCATAACACAGACGGTAGCTGAAAAATTACCGCTTAGGCGGGACTGTTGCAACAGGTGGAGATGACCATTGTGAAAAGGATTAAATTCCGCTACTATACCCAGAACAGCCAATAATATTAACTCCTTTGCTTCCGTTTGCAATATGATATCATAAATTTTGTCACAGTTTCTTATTTTATGCTAGAATAAGTTTCAGAGTTGATAACCGTTTTAATGGTAATTAAAGAAAATTTAGGGAGGGTGTATTGATGGATTTATTAGCTCAAATCCGAGAAAAAGCAGCAACAAAAGGCAAAAGTATAGTTTTGGCAGAAGGCACAGAAGAGAGGACGCTTCAGGCCATTAAGGGTATTGTGGATGGCAAAGTAGCCAACCCTATACTTCTGGGCGATGTGAGTGAGGTTAAAGGTCTGGCCAGTAAGATCGGTGCCGATATTAGCGGCGCAGAGATTATCGATCCGGTTAAAGCACCGTTCTATGATGATTTTGTTCAAGAATTCTATGAAATGCGCAAAAGCAAGGGCGTAGACATGGACAAGGCCGCCAAAACCATGAAGGACCCGCTCTTCTTTGCCTCCATGATGGTCAAAAACGGGAAGGCTGACGGTGAGGTAGCCGGTGCGGAAAATACCACCGGGAATGTTTTACGGCCTGCTCTGCAGATTATCAAAACTTCACCTGGAATCTCCTCAGTTTCCGGTGCCTTTGTAATCATTGTCCCCAACTGCGAATTCGGGCACGATGGCATTTTTGTATTTGCCGACTGTGCTGTCACCATTGACCCGACCGCTGAACAGCTGGCCGAGTATGCTAAGATGTCAGTTGGTACCGCTACTGCCTTATGCGGTATCGAAGAGCCCAAGGTTGGTATGTTATCATTCTCCACCAAAGGCAGTGCCAGTCATGCCATGGTTGACAAAATGGCCAATGCAACTGCTATAGCCAAAGATAGATTCCCGGAACTCAAAGTCGATGGGGAATTCCAGTTTGATGCAGCTATAGTGCCCAAAGTCGGCGCTTCCAAGGCTCCGGGCAGTGATGTTGCCGGTCAGTGCAATGTTTTGATATTCCCCGACTGCAATGCGGGTAATATCGGCTACAAGATTGCTCAGAGACTGGGCAAGGCTGAAGCGATTGGTCCTATCCTGCAGGGAATTGCCAAACCGGTTAATGACCTCTCCAGAGGCTGCAGCGTACAGGATATAGTAAATGTAGTAGCTATTACTGCCGTAAGGGCATAGTTCACAAGAAGATAGGATAATTCAACTCTGATAATTTTCAAAATATTGAGGAGGTATGAAAATAATGAAGGTTCTGGTAGTTAATGCTGGAAGCTCATCCATCAAATATCAAGTATTTGATATGGCAGATGAGTCGGTACTGGCCAAAGGTCTGGTTGATCGTGTTGGTATACCCGGGACCACTCTGGAACACAAACCGGTTGGAAAAGACGAAGTTGTTATTAAGAAAGATTTGCCGGATCACACTGCCGGTATGAAACTGGTTCTCGAGGTTCTGGCCAATGAAGAGTATGGCTGCGTAAAAAGCATGGATGAAATCGGAGCGGTAGGACATCGGGTAGTTCACGGCGGTGAAGGATTTGCCGATTCAGTGGTTATCGACGATCATGTCAAGAAAGTAATCCGGGATTGCTTTGATATTGCACCATTACATAATCCACCTAACTTAATGGGGATTGAAGCATGCCAGGAGCTTATGCCTAATGTTGCTCATGTAGCAGTGTTCGATACCGCGTTCCATCAGACTATGGAACCGGCCAACTATATGTACGCACTTCCCTATGAAGCCTATGAGAAATTCCGCGTAAGAAGATATGGCTTCCATGGGACATCTCATTACTATGTATCACATCGGGCGGCAGATTTGCTGGGCAAACCGTTTGAACAGTGTAAAATTGTTACCCTCCATCTCGGCAATGGTGCCAGTATGGCAGCCATCAAAGACGGACGGGTAATTGATACCTCCATGGGCTTTACTCCGCTGGAAGGTCTGGTCATGGGAACCCGTTCCGGTGACGTTGACCCGGCTATAGTTTTCTTCCTTATGGAAAAACTGGGCATGGATTCATCCGCAGCCAACACCTATTTCAATAAGAAATCCGGTATGCTGGGATTATCCGGTGTTTCCAATGACTTAAGAGACGTTCTGGAAGCAGCCGCTTCCGGTAACGAAAAGGCCAAAATTGCCCTGGATGTTTACTACAACAAAGTCAAGGGCTATATAGGCAATTACATCGCCAAATTAAACGGCTGTGATTGTTTGGTCTTTACCGCCGGTGTAGGTGAAAACGCTATCGACATTCGTGAAAACATCTGCAAGGACCTGGATTTCCTGGGCATCAAGATGGATGTAGAAAAGAACAAGGTGCGGGGCAAAGAAGTGGATGTTTCAGCTCCCGATTCCAAAATTAAAATATTTATTATACCGACCAATGAGGAATTGGTTATTGCCCGCGATACGGTCAGATTATCCCCCAAATAAAATTTGCCTTAATACAGGAGGCGGAAATATTTTCCGCCTCTTTTGTCTTATGTAGGCTTAATGAAAATTAGACGCTGAGTTTTTACCCCAAGCCCGGCATAATCCACCGCTAATTTATGCCTGATTTTAGAAAATGCTTTACCTATGGAGGCCGGCGGTGAGGCATATACAGTTTGCTCCGTGCTCCGGCAGTGGAAACACCAACGGCTCATTTCGCGGCTGATGGGGCACCGCTCCTATTCACAGCCGTGTTCAGAGTCGCGCTCGCAGCATCCGTGCTGCTCGACCCCATCCTCCGCTCAATTTCGCCGGGTGTTTCTCACCGTCTCCGCAAGTCGCGCCCGGGCTATACCTCACCGCCTGGAAAGAGTTTTATCCGTTATTTTGGGAGGAGAACGGACTTTTTTAAAGAACTATATGATTGATACAAAAAATTTTTTATATAAAAGGTGATATGTATGAAGCTGAAATATGAGTTGGAGGATTCTCCACCGCTGGGGGAAAGCCTCCTCTATGGTCTGCAATGGCTGGCTGTAACTATTCCGTCGGTTATCATTCTCGGTAAGATACTGGGAAGTATGCAGGGGACCGTTGCAGCAGAGGTTCTCTATATGCAGAAATTGTTTGCAGTTACGGCGGTAAGCCTTCTTGTGCAGATTTGGAGGGGTCACCGGCTTCCATTGGTGATTGGACCGGCTACCGTATTGCTTATAGGTATCCTGGCTGCGCAAAGCAGTTCACTATCAGCGATCTACTCCAGTATATTGATCTGTGGGGTAGTTTTGACTCTTTTGGCGGTCAGCGGTTTGTTTGCGTATCTGCGCCGGCTCTTTACTCCACGGGTAGTGGCAGTAATCTTGCTATTGGTAGCCTTTACCATATTGCCTACCATAATGCAGTTGATCAGCAGCGGTTCCGATAATGTATCATCCACCCGCCACCTGGGTTTTGCCCTGGTATTTATAATTTTAATGTTTGCCGGTCAACGTTGGCTTACCGGTCTATGGAAATCAACCCTCATTTTATGGGCAATGATTATTGGCAGTCTGGCTTATTATCTGGTGAATCCAGGTTGGAGCCAAGGATTAAATTCAGCCGGACTTGCAATGATCAGTGGCTTTTTTGACCGGCTTACCACCGGTATCGTGCTTGATCCGGGATTACTGATAGCATTTTTGCTTTGTTTTCTGGGACTTGTTATTAATGACCTGGGTTCTATTCAAGCTGTGGGCTCAGTCTTACAGGCAGACGAGATGCCGAAACGGATTACCAGGGGTATAACCTTTACCGGTCTGAGCAACACTCTGGCAGGCTTAATGGGGGTAATCGGCCCGGTCAATTTTTCGTCCAGCCCCGGGGTAATCGTATCGACCGGCTGTGCCGCACGCCGTACCTTAATTCCGGCCGGTATCGCCATGCTGGTTCTGGCCTTTTTGCCCAAGGTTTTGTTTTATCTGTCGTTCATACCCTCGGTAGTCATCGGCTGTGTACTCTTATTCATAATGTGTGCCCAGGTAGCAGCAGGTCTGGCTACTGCCTTTTCCGCTATGGAGCAGCCCTTTTTCGATTATGCGCTCTTAATAGGTTTACCGATATTGCTGGGGACCATGGTGGCCTTTTTACCGGCAGAAGTAGTATCCGCCTTCCCCGCCAAACTGCGTCCCATACTGGCTAATGGCTTCGTAACCGGAGTGCTGGTATCCCTGTTGCTGGAAAACGTTATTTTCCGGACCAGGAGCTAGGGCAGGGCTTAATCCGGCTATATTATTCACCGGGTCATGTTTTACACCGTCAATGACGTTGTCATCCTCCATATTGACGAATAAACTCATGGCATGGATAGCATGCAGATAATTGACAATAATATAAAGGTATGAATATAATTAAGCTGTATTTTCTATGGGGTGTCGGTATGGTAATAAATGTTGCAGATTTAAAATTACATCCTCGAACCAGTCAGGAATTTCGGTTGCAGGAAAACTTTAGTGACGAATTACTGGCCCACCTGAACGGCCATTTTCTTGAGCCGGTCAAAGTCACTATCAAGTTCGAAAACACGGGCCGAATTCTGGTAGGACAGGGAATGGTTCATACCGTCATCAATCTGATTTGCTCCAGATGCTTAAAGGACATTGCACATCAGGTCAATACGCCGATAAATGTAGTTGCTGCAAGCCCGGATGAAGACCATACGGAAGCAGAAGAATACTTATTGGAATTGCGGGATAATGGCGATGTTGATTTAAGTTCCAGTGTGGAGGAAGCCATATTGTTCAGTTTACCCCTTAATCCCCTGTGCAAAGATGATTGCCTGGGATTATGTTCTGGCTGCGGGGTAGATCTGAATACCCGGAAATGCCGTTGTGAGCAACAGGAGATTGACCCCAGGTGGCAAAAACTTAATGAATTGAAATAGGGAGGAGGTTGTTTAAATGGGAGTACCAAAAAGGAGACAGTCTCATTCACGCAGTACCAAACGGGCTGCTGAATGGAGAAAAATAGATAAACCGGGTCTGGTGGAATGCCCGCAATGTCATGAACTCAAATTAGCCCACCGGGCCTGTCAGGCTTGCGGTTTTTATAAGGGCAAAAGTGTTATGTAAATTGAAGTATTTAATTCAAAAAGTAAGTATGGACTTTCGAGTCTTATAACTTACTTTTTGTATTATATACAGTTAGGGGGAAAAACATGAAGATAGCAATAGATGTTATGGGCGGTGATTTTGCTCCCGGTGAAATAATTGCAGGTGCCTGCAAATGGGCTGAGCAACCAGGCTGCCATGCCATTCTGGTAGGCAAAGAAGCAATAATTAAACAGGAACTGGGTAATTTTGACCCGGAAAAACTGACTATTATAAATGCCGATGAAGTAATTCAAATGGATGAATCCGTTCTGGCCCTGCGTAAAAAAAAGAAAGCTTCCATAGCGGTAGCAACCAAGCTGGTTCATGATAAAACCGCCGATGCGGTACTATCATGCGGCAGTACTGCTGCGCAAATGGCTTCGGCCCTCTTTATTCTGGGCCGTTTTAATGGCATTGACCGTCCTCCTATAGTAGCATCTATCCCCGGACCAGAGGGTAAAAATACACTCCTGATCGATGTCGGCGCCAATGTTGATTGTAAACCGGCCCAGATGCTGCAATTTGCCGTATTGGGCAAATCCTATGCCGCTGCCGTTATGGGCAGGGACAACCCCGTCATTGGCTTATTAAACAACGGCAGCGAAGAAACCAAAGGCAATGCACTGGCCCTGGAAGCATATTCCCTGCTTAAAAATGAAAAAATTTTAAACTTTATCGGCAATATCGAAGGACGCGATTTATTTGGGGGCAGTTGTGACGTAGTGGTCTGTGATGGTTTTACCGGAAATATAGTATTAAAAGCACTGGAAGGTTTGGGGTTGTATCTAGGCCGCGCGATGGTACAGGAAACCGGTAAAGTGCCCGCCGTTTTGCACCGCTTCGATTACAGTAATGTAGGAGGGGCGCCCTTGTTGGGAGTTGAAGGGGTGAGCATTGTTTGTCATGGCAGCTCCAAACGGGACGCAGTATTTAGCGGTTTAAACACGGCTTGTGACTGTGTGACGCGTGATATAGTAAATATGCAAAAAGAAGCTTTAAAACTGATTGCAGTTGACTAAGAACTGCGCTGCGCTATTATATAATTAGGAAAAAATAATGGGAGGAATTGTGGTGGACGAACTATTCAAGGTTGCCAGCAAAATTCTGGCGGAGCAGTTAAGCATCGACCCATCCGAAATAACCATGGAAACAACGTTTGAAGAGCTTGATGCCGATTCTATTGATATAGTAGAAATGATTATGGCTTTGGAAGATTCGTACGATGTAGAATTTCCGGAGGAAGACCTGGAGGATTATCCGACCATGGGAACACTGCTGGCAGCATTATATGAGTTCCTGCAACAAGCTAAGAAATGAGAAGTGAAAAAAATCCAGCTAACAGTTTTATGCAACATATAGAGATAAGTTTCAACAATCAGGAACTTATGAATATGGCGCTGACTCATCCGTCTTATTCCCAGGAACGGAGTTCTTCATATAACAACCAGCGCATGGAGTTCCTGGGGGATGCAGTCTTGAACTTTGTTGTGGCAGAATACCTGTATAATACTTTTGCGCATAAGGCTGAGGGGGAATTGACTAAAATCAGGGCCCGGGTGGTCTGTGAGAATGCCTTGAACGATGTAGCCAACCTGCTCAAGCTGGGTGAATATGTGCGTTTGGGCAAAGGCGAAGAAATGTCCGGCGGCCGGCAGCGCAAATCCATTCTGGCTGATACCGTGGAGGCGGTAATTGGTGCTATTTACCTTGATCTGGGCATGGGTCCGGCCCGGAATTTCATCTTGAAATATCTGGAGAAAATTATCATCGATACTGCCAGCGGCGACTATCAGGATTTTAAATCCCGCCTGCAGGAATTGGTTCAGTCCAAGAGCAGAAAGAATGTAACCTATGCCATTATTGAGGAGACCGGTCCTGCACATGCCAAGGATTTCGTAGCGGGAGTTTATTTTAATAACCATTTGCTGGCCCGGGGCAAAGGCAAAAGTAAAAAAGAAGCCGAACAGAGTGCGGCTGCCAGTGCACTGAAAAATCCTGCAATCATTGAAAAGATAATCCTTGAGGAAGAATAAAATGCATGCAAATATTCCAGTATTCATACCCCATATGGGGTGTCCTTTCAATTGTATTTTCTGCGACCAGAAAAAAATTTCTTCACAACATCAGGTACCAGGCAGGGAAGAGACGGTTGCTATAATAGAACAACATCTTGCTAGCATTCCCCCGGACGCATATATCGAGATTGCGTTTTTCGGGGGTAATTTTACTTCTTTACCGCTTTCGCTGCAGGAGGAGTATCTGAAAACCACCAGGCCATACCTGGATAGTGGCCGGGTGCAGGCGGTGCGTCTTTCCACCCGTCCTGATTGCATCGACCTTAATATACTGGAGATACTTAGCTCTTATGGGGTTAAAACGGTGGAATTAGGTGTGCAATCTTTGCACGAAGATGTTTTAAAGAGGTCGGGACGCGGTTATCATGTTAACCAGGTGTTATCGGCCTGCCATCTTATCCGGCAAAAGGGCTTGCAATTAGGCATTCAGCTAATGGTGGGCCTTCCGGGAGATAGTCGGGAAGCTACTGAGAAAACGGTGGAACAGGTTATAAACATAAATCCGGATATGGTAAGGATCTATCCTACTCTGGTTATCGAAGGGACCGCCCTGGAAACCATGTACCGGGAGGGGCTATACACCCCCCTTCAGTTGGAGCAGGCAGTCGATATTGCAGCCTTTATGTACTCCCGGTTTCAGCGGCACCGTATTAATGTTATTCGCATGGGCTTGCAGCCCAGTGAAGATTTGCTGCAACCGGGTACAGTGGTAGCCGGCCCCTTTCATCCTGCCTTCGGGGAACTGGTAAAACAAAAATTATACCGGCAGCAGGCTGAAGCGGCGATAAAAATGCACCGAAAACAATATGGTCTAGTTAAAAAGCTGGTTCTATTGGTAAACTATCGTGAAGTATCGAAACTGACCGGCCATAAGAAGGCCAATCTCAAATATCTCGCCCAGGCCTTTAATCTGGAAAGTTTGTCGGTTAAACCGGTTCAGGGTAATGAACGAGGCTTTATCGGGGTGACGGCTGAGGGCAGGGATAAACCCGAAATTCAATTGACCGGAGCAGATTTTTTAGGAATTTTAGAAGCTGATTATTATGAGTGATGCTGATCGACAATTTAATCTGTGGGCATAGGCGCTTAGTCCCGGTGTTAGTGGAAAACGATAGGAAAATTAAAAATATGACGAAATTTATAGGGTGCTTCCGAAAAGGAATTTTCTATACAATTATCTAATTGAAGATAAATAACCAACATAAATTTCAGCATCATTGATAAATATCAGAATTCTCAATCTTGTAAATCAGATAAAAATCACTACGGGTGATGTTTGCCTGGTCAAATATCGGGAGGAATAAGATGTATTTAAAAAGGCTGGAGATTAGAGGTTTTAAATCTTTTGCCGACCATACCGAAATCAATTTAAATCCTGGTGTAAATATTATTGTAGGACCCAATGGCTGCGGAAAAAGCAACATAGTGGATTCTATACGCTGGGTCCTGGGTGAAACCAATATTCGCAACCTGCGGGGGCTGAATTCCGAAGACGTCATTTTCAATGGTACAGATAACAAAAAAGCACTTAGCCTGGCCCTGGTAAATATTTCTATTGATAATAATGACCATATCTTGCCGGTAGATTATGATGAAGTAGTGGTAGGACGAAAAGTATACCGGTCGGGCGAGAGTGAATTTTATCTTAATAAAACCAGAGTTCGTATGAAAGATATTGCCAGTCTCTTCACCGGTACCGGTCTGGGCAAAAAAGGTTACTCCATAATAAGCCAGGGCGAGCTGGAACAGGTATTAAATGGACAGGCCTTTGAGCGCAGATTGATTCTGGAAGAAGCTTCAGGCATTATAAGATACCGCCAGCAAAGAGATGAGGTTAATCGAAGGATCAGTGCTACCAGCAATGATTTGGAACGGGCGGGAGACATCCTGGCTGAATTGCAGACCCGCCGGGAAGAATTAAATATCAAAGCGGAAAAGGCCCGCACCCATGTAAGCCTGGCGGAAGAATGTGACCGGTTGGAAAAACAGGTCATGACATTTGAATACTACCGGCTCCAGAAAGATCTGCAAAGCAAGATGGAGGAACTTTCCGATAAAAAGGCAGTCTGTGCAGATGTGGACCAGGATATTAAAAAGATGCAGACTACACTGTCCGGAACCAGGGAAGAACTTAATCAGGAGCGTCAGGGCCTGCAAGATTTGAAGGAGAACAAGTATGAAACCAATACCCGGTTAAATACCATGCAGGGCGATTATAAAATATGCGAAGAAAAAATTAAAAACTGGAAAGAACGCATAGAGTCCTGTACCCGGGATGAAAATAAGTATCAGTCTCTATTGGAAAAGATAAATAAAGATCTGGGATTGGTAGTAAATGACCTGGAACGGGAAGAACAAAGTTATGCCGAACGTTTTCAGCAGGTGCAAGAACTGCAGACCGAATTGGAAGCGATGAGCCAACAGGGTAATAGTGACAGACAGGCTTTTGAAGAATTAGCCCGGCAAATAGCGGAGCGAAACGAGCAGCAAACCGATATGGACCAGGCCGTTCACGCCCTGGAACAGGATCTTAAAACCAATCAGGAAAAAAAGGAACGGATTCAAATTCACCTGGAAGAAGTGAGCGGAAGAATAGAAGCTCTGAACCATACTATCGCCCAGCTTACCGGTGATCAGAACCGTGGTATACAGGAAGCGGGTTCAGCCGAAGCATTGCTGCAAAGCACAGAAAAGCAGAAAAACCAACTGGAAGCAGCCTTAAAGAAACTGGAGGATGAATACCAGGCAGATAATCACGAAATTATGAACATTAATAACCGGTTAGCCCTGATCATAAGCCAGGAAAAGAATTATACCGGTTATTCCGAAGCAGTGCGCCTGTTAATGCAATCTACCCGCAATAGAGAAAACCGGCTGACCGGTATCGTAGGGGTACTGGGGGAGCTGATCGACGTACCGGCGGGATTGGAATTGGCTATAGAGACAGCGGCCGGCCGGGGACTCGAAAATATAGTAGTCGAAAGTGGACGCCAGGCTCAAAGCGCCATTGAATATCTTAAAAAACAAAAATGGGGCCGAATAACCTTCCTGCCGCTGGATTTGCTCAAAGTTCAGACCGTACCACAGCAAATCAGCCAAGAAATGAAAACCACCGAAGGGGTTGTGGGTATAGCATCCCAGTTGGTAAAGTTTGATCAACGCTACCGCAAAGCAGTAGAATACATGCTGGGCCGGGTACTGGTAGTAACCGACCTCGACCGGAGCTTGCTGCTTTATAAAAAGATAAAATATCCGTTCCGTCTGGTTACGCTGGAGGGAGATACCATCAATGTCAGCGGCGCCATGGCAGGTGGAAACAATAAAAAGCGGGGTATAAGTTCCTTCAAGCTAAAAAATGAAGAAAAAAATCTCCAGCAAAAGCTGGCGGAAAAACAACAGCAAATGCAGGACAATCGTTCACGTGCGGCCGCTTTGACCGAAGAATTACAACAGGTAGTGCTTGCATATAACGAAGGCCATGAAAATCTGGCCCGGCTGCGTTTTCAGAACGAGATGCAGCAGCAGCAAATAGCTCAGTTATCGGGAGAGCTTATCAAGGCTGAAGCTGAAAAAGAGCAGCATGAGCGGGATATGGAAAAAGTACAAACCTTGCTCAAACAGCTGAAGGCCGGCCTGGCTGAAACCCAGGCGAAATACCAACAGTGGTTGCAGGAGAATACCTCATTCAATGAAAGAATGGAAAAACAGAAGGCTGGCCTGGAGGTATATAAACGGGAATATGAAGTAAAAAAGGAACGCTTAAATTCTTACCAGGATCAACTTGACCTGAAAAAACGTGAACTTGACAATATCCATAAAAATATTGACCAGTTGGAGCAGATCAAAAAGTCCTACCTGGAAACCCTGGAACAAGCTGCTGCCATGAAAAAACAATTAACGACAGATATTGAACAGCAAACGGAAAGATTGCAGACTATAAATAATGAAATGGTAATAATGCAGCGACAGATTGCATTATTACAGACCGGTATAGAAGCAGCCCGGCAAAGAGAAAAAGATTACCTGGAACAGATTACCGCTTTGCAGCAGGGACTGGATAATCCTACCGAAAAACTGGATGGTCTGCGCAATAATATCAGGAACCTGGAGATAAGCATTGCCCGGGCGGAAACTGAATTAACCGGTTACATAGGAAGGTGGCAGGAACGCTTTAACAGCGGGATGCCGCCGAATGACCCCGGGGTATTGAGCGGCCGGGAAATTCGCGAAAACAAACGCAGAATAGCTATTCTGCATGAACAGATAGAAGATCTGGGGGCAGTGGATCCCGGATCGATAAAAGAATATGAAGAGGTAAGCGAGCGATGCGATTTTCTGGATAAACAGTTTAACGACCTTACGGAGGCCCGGACTTCGCTTACGACTTTGCTGGAAGAGACCGAAAAGTTGATGGTCCAGGAATTCCAGCAGTTTATGGTATTGGCCAACCAGAGTTTTAATAAGACTTTCAAAGAAATATTTGGCGGCGGGGAAGCGCGGCTCAGTCTCGATAAAGGCAATGCCTTTGAAGCCGGCATAGAAATTAACGTAAAAATGCCCGGGAAGCGCAATCAGTCCCTTAACCTATTATCAGGCGGAGAAAGGGCTCTGACCTGTATTGCGTTTATTTTCGCCCTCTTGCGGTTGCGGCCGGCTCCCTTTTGTCTGCTGGATGAAATAGATGCCGCCCTGGATGAAATAAATCTGGTCCGCTTCAGCAAGTTTCTGCAGGATATGGCCCGGGAGATACAGTTTATAGTCATTACTCACCGCCAGGTTACTATCCAGGCAGGTGAGAACGTATATGGTGTGACTATGCCTGAAGAAGGTATTTCAGCGGTTTTATCCATCAATCTCGGCAAGGCGGAAACGATGGCAGGGTAGATACCCCTCCTTTCAGGTTCGCAATGCGAACCGAAACAAGGAAGGTCTCCGGGTTAATGGAGGATAATTTTTAGGAGAAGGAATGGTGCAGATGGCATTGTTTGACAAGCTGAAAGGTAAGAAAAAGGAAGAACAGATTGAGGTGCAGGCAGCGGAACCGGCCGCAGTCAAAACCGAACCGGTAGTGGAAGAATCAAGTTGCGAAGATGCTGCTGAAGTAAAAAAAAGCGGGTTATTTAATAAATTAAAGAGTGGTCTTAGCAAGACCCGTCAAAATTTTACCGAGAAAATAGATACCTTGATAAAAAGTAATCGCAAGCTGGATGATGATTTTTATGATGAACTGGAAGAAATATTGATACAGGCCGATGTAGGAATAAATACATCGCTGGAATTGGTGCAGAATATAAGAAAAACTGCCGGCAAGGAAAAAATAAATGATTCTTCCGAAGTTACCAGGCTTTTGAAAGCTGAAATAGCCCGGATTTTAGATAAACCTGATATGACAGTGCAGTTGACTGAGGAAAAACCTACCATTATTATGGTGGTGGGTGTTAATGGAGCCGGTAAAACCACTTCTATTGCTAAAATAGCTCATAAATTCAAAAATGAACATAATCGGGTACTGCTGGCGGCGGCCGATACTTTCAGGGCGGCAGCCATAGACCAGTTGCAGATATGGGCCGACCGGATAGGGGTTGAACTTATCAAACATCAGGAAGGGTCCGACCCTGGTGCGGTGGTTTACGATGCGATTCATGCGGCCCAGGCGCGCAAAACCGATGTACTTATTATAGATACCGCCGGAAGATTGCAGAATAAGACTAATCTCATGAAGGAAATCAGCAAGATTCGCAAGGTGATTGAAAGGGAAATACCGGGTGCGCCCCATGAAGTTCTACTGGTTCTGGATGCAACTACCGGACAAAATGCTATCAGTCAGGCCCGCATATTTTCCGAAGCTACCGGCGTAAACGGCATTATTCTTACCAAACTGGATGGCACTGCCCGCGGAGGTATCGTACTGGCGATTGCCCGGGAACTGGATCTGCCGGTTAAACTGGTGGGCATAGGCGAAGGTATGGAGGATCTACGCGAGTTTTCGGCTGAAATATTTGCCGAGGCTTTATTTTCATAGCGGATATTAGAATTAGATGCTGAAAAATTCAACACAGAAGGACACAGATTAATACCCCAACCCGGCATAACCTATCTCTTATACTCCTTTTCATAGGTGGTTGTGGTATGCAGCCCATGGACAGTTAATTATAGTTTTATAATAAAATCTGTGTTAATCATATTCAAATCTGTGTCCTTCTGTGTCTAATTAATTTTAAGGAGGCTGACATCATGCCTGAAGTTGCCATTATCGGCGGGACCGGTGTATATGACCCGGGTCTGCTGGAGGATGCCAGGGAGATTGCTTTAAATAATGAATATGGAGATACAAAAGTTACGATCGGTCGCTACGAGGGTCTTGAAGTAGCATTCATACCCAGGCACGGGGCAGGACACAGTGTACCTCCCCACCTGATTAACTATCGTGCTAATATAAAGACCCTTCACAATCTGGGAGTAAAGACTATTATTGCAACCGCTGCCGTAGGTTCACTTCGCTTGGACTACAAACCGGGGGATTTTGTATTGGCGGATCAATTCCTGGATTTCACCAAAACACGTAAAAATACCTTCTATGAAGGTGGTGATATGGGAGTCGTCCATTGCGATATGACCGTACCCTATTGTCCCGAGGTAAGGGAGGCACTCTACCAGTCCGGCCAACAGAAAGAACTGACCATTCATAACGGCGGAGTTTATGTTTGTACCGAGGGCCCCCGTTTTGAAACCGCGGCAGAAATACAGATGTTCAAAATTATGGGCGGCAGTATTATCGGTATGACCAGTGTGCCCGAAGTATGTTTGGCCCGGGAACTGGGTATGTGCTACGCCAATCTCTCTATTGTCACTAATTATGCAGCAGGAATATCCCCCGGAATTTTGACCCATTCCGAAGTACTGGAGATAATGGGAAATAGTTTGGCCCACGTCAGAGGGCTGATACTGGACAGCGTAAAAAATATTAAGGCTGAGAGAAAATGCGATTGCCCTAAAGTATTAAATATGGAAAAGGTAAATAGTAAATGATACAGACATTATATTTTGAAAATGATGATGTAATAATACTGGACCAGAGCAGGCTGCCTGACGAGGTGGTGTATCTCAGATGTCAGAGCCCGGAGGAAGTAGCAGAGGCCATTAAACGTTTACAGGTCAGAGGTGCACCGCTCATAGGGGTAACGGCCGTATTTGGACTGGTCATGGCAGTCAGGAAGTATACCGGCCCGGAGCATGAACTTCCTGCTTATATGGAGCAAGTGGCAGCACTGATGTGTTCCACCCGTCCTACAGCCGTAAATCTATTCTGGGCGATAAGACATATCAAGAGCTTATTTTATGACCATTGGTCAGAGGGAAGAGAAAAAACGGTTGCATGGCTCCGGGATGAAGCAGAGAGGATGTTTGCAGCCGATGTGACGATAAATAAGGCCATCGGAGAGAAAGGGCAGCAATTGCTTAAGCCCGCAACCAGAATTATGACCATATGCAATGCCGGAGCACTGGCTACCTGTGGCTACGGGACTGCTCTGGGAGTGATCCGGGCGGCCAGCGAACAGAAAAAAATTAAACAGGTTTATGCCTGTGAGACCAGACCTGTCCTGCAGGGAGCGAGGTTAACGGTATGGGAACTAATGCAGGATAATATTCCGGTTACACTAATAACCGACAACATGGCCGGCTATGTTATGTCCAGAGGAATGGTGGATGCAGTAATAGCCGGAGCAGACCGCATCGCTGCCAACGGCGATACCGCCAATAAAATTGGTACTTATGGACTGGCCGTCCTGGCCCGCTATCATCATATACCTTTTTATATAGCTGCTCCGCTGTCCACCTTTGACAACGAAATTCATTCCGGTCAGGAAATTCCGATTGAAGAACGTCATCCCGAGGAAGTACTTCAACTGGGAGGAAAATTAATAACCGTACCAGAAGTAAATGTATTTAACCCGGCTTTTGATGTTACACCAGGCAGCTTGATAACTGCAATTATTACCGAAAAAGGAATAATTAGACCTGCCCAAAACTGATGTTAGCAGGAAAGGGAGATGAACACCGGTGAGGTATTTAAAAGAACGAAAAGAAGTAATGGATACGGCCAAGGAAATATTCAAAGCCAATCTGGTATCGGGTACCTGGGGCAATGTCAGCACCCGGATCAGTGGCGAACAGCTTATGATCATAACCCCCAGCGGCATGAATTACGAAAGCCTGGCAGTAGAAGATATGGTCTTAATTGATATGGAGGGCAAGGTAAGGGAAGGATGCTGGAAACCATCGGTAGAAACAAAATTACATGCTGCCATATATACCCGCCGGCCGGATGTTGGAGCAGTAGTTCATGTGCATAGTTTATTTGCGTCCGTTTTCGCGGTAGCCGGGCAGAAAATACCCGTGCTGATCGAGGAAACAGCTCAGGTGATAGGCCATGAAGTTGAGGTTGCTCCTTATGCCATCTGTGGTTCTAATGAACTGGCTCTAAATACGGTCACTGCCCTGGGTGAGGGGAGAGCAGTGCTCCTGGCCAATCATGGCTTGATCGGAGTAGGCAAGAACACGGCCGATGCCTTAAAAGTATGCTACATAGCAGAAAAGACGGCTATGATCGCCCTTTACGCCCGCCAGTTGGGAAACATTAATTCACTGCCGGAAGATGATATTAGCATGCTGAATCAAAATTTTAAAAACTATGGACAAAAGAAAAGCTAAACCGGGAGGTGTATATTATGAATATACTGCTTGATAACATAACTATTATTCCCATGACAGCCCGAGATTTTGTGATCGAAAAAGGTTATATCGTTATAACTGGAAATACCATAACCCGTATGGGGGACGGCCCGGCCCCACAGGGCCAGTATGACAAGATTATTGACGGGACCAATAAAGTAGCCTTGCCCGGTTTTATCAATACTCATACTCATGCAGCTATGACCCTCCTGAGGGGATATGCGGATGATCTGCCTTTAATGGAATGGCTGCAGACCAAAATATGGCCCCTGGAAGACCGCCTTACCGCTGAAGACATCTACTGGGGTACCTTGCTGGCTAATATCGAGATGATTAAATCAGGTACTACGGCTTTTACCGATATGTACTTTCATATGGATGAAGCGGCCCAGGCCGTTGAAAAGTCCGGTTTAAGAGGAATATTATCCCGCGGCATGGTTGGGGTGGGGCCGGAAAATGAACTGGCTATTACCCAGAGCCGGGAATTATTCAATAAATGGCAGGGTGCTGCCAATGGCCGAATTACATTCATGTTAGGCCCTCATGCCCCTTATACCTGTCCACCCGATTACCTTAAACAGGTAATCGCTCTGGCGGACGAGCTGGGAGCCGGTATACATATTCACCTGGCTGAAACCAAAGGTGAGTTTGAGGATATTAAGAAACAGTACGGCAAGACTCCGGTTGAATTGATGAATGACATAGGCTTGTTGGAGCGCCGGGTCCTAGCCGCCCATTGTGTTCACTTGACACCTGGTGATATAGAAATTCTGGCATCAAAAAAGGTCGGTGTGGCTCACAACCCGGAAAGCAATATGAAGCTGGCCAGCGGCATAGCACCCGTCCCGGAGATGTTGGAGAAAGGCATCGCAGTGGCACTTGGTACTGATGGTGCTTCCAGCAATAATAATCTCGATATGCTGCAGGAAATGCGCAGCTGTGCTCTTTTACATAAAGTCAACACCTTTAATCCCACCGTCCTTCCGGCGGGACAGGCTCTGGAAATGGCGACGGTAAACGGAGCAAAAGCACTGGGGATGGAGAAGGAAACCGGGAAACTGGAAGCAGGGATGAAGGCCGACCTGATTCTGCTTAGCTTAAGTGAACCCCATATGACCCCCCGTTATGATATCCTGGCCAATATCGTCTACGCCGGGCAGGCCAGTGATGTCCTGACCGTCATTGTCGACGGCAATATTATAATGGAAGACCGGGTAATAAAGACAGTCGATGAACAGGAAGTGCTGGAGCATTGCAGGACCATAGCGGAACGGCTGGTAAAAGGATAGGTATCGGTTAGAAGCAGAAAGGCTGGTAAATATGCCCCCTATAATTTCATTTGTCGGTAAACATAATTCCGGTAAATCCACTTTGCTGGCTAAAGTAGTAAGTATATTGACCGGGCAGGGAATAAAATTAGCTGTGATAAAGCATGCTTCGCACTATGTTTCGATTGAACCGGCCGGCGATTCGGAAAAACTATTCCTGGCCGGTGCTGATGTGGTTTATGTAGCATCCCCCGAAATATCTATCAAATACGAACACCGCCCGGAGTTAAGCTTGAATAGTATATACGAACAGGTGGCGGAGGGAATGGATTTAATTATAACGGAAGGTTTCAAAAGGGAATCGGCCATGAAAATAGAAGTAATGCGCCGTGAAATAAGCACCCGTCCGCTGGAAGTAGAGAATGTTATAGCCCGGGTCACGGATTTCCCTATTGATGGCGACATACCTGCCTTCACCTTTGATCAGGCGGAGCAAATCGCTCAGTTCATAATCGCCAGCACGCAATAAATTCCGTGCTTTATTGAGTTGCAGAAATTATTAGCAATTGCGGGGGTGGGGTGTTTTAATACCCCACCCCCGCATAATCTACCGCTTCATAAAATGGTCGTGATTTCAGGTGGTTAATAAAAAAAGCTGACACCGTTTTTGATACGGTGTCAGTTTATGTGAGTACGCCCGGAGGGGGCACACTCTAACGGTGGAAGACCCTAGTTCAGATTGATAGTGCCAGGCACCTAAAGGCCTGGGAATCAAGGAAGAACCCTTGTTGCATTCTCTAATGGATCTGGTTGCTCTTTTTCCAATGCTCGGTAAGCCACAGTTCGGTGGCATAATTCAAAGGGAGGGTTCGTAAATCTTCCCACAAATAATCCCTCACAGTCAGCTCCCGACCATCAATCTCCTTGAAATACTGTCCGCAAATCTGGCAAACAGCCATTTCAATACCTGGAAAAGTTTCATCTTTGAGAAAGATTTGCTGCTTGGAATCTTCACTGCCGCAATACAAACAACCAACACGTTTTACTGACCATTCAAAGTCACACATGGTACAGTGCATTATTCTTTTTCCAGTAGGTGGTGTCAGGACCGCCAGAGTGGATGCTTCGCCACAAACCGGGCAGAAGGTAATACCCTGGGGGTCATCTGAAGCCGGTACACCTTTTTGATAAGCCATTTCACCGGCAATATGTGCGACACCGTTTAGTGCCATTTGAAAACGGGTTGACATATCTGCATCCATTACATTTTCGCTCTTGATAAATTTTTCCCACATTATCCTGAGTTCAGAATCGGATATTTCTACTTTGGCAAGCGTATTTAATCTTTGCCAAAGCTCAATAATTGCTTCCGAAGGCAAATCCAGGATAGGTAAATACGGAGGATTATCAGCCAGATTAAGAGTATTCAGCCAATATGTCTTGCGTTCTTGCTGCCACTTATCAACTTCCTGTTTCAACAGTCTATACTTTTGAAAAGTTTGTTCAAGGATTCCGTCACCTTCTGTTGTAATTAATTTGCCTTTTTTTGCAACCATTTGAAAATTCTCCTTTATACAATTTCGTTTAAGATTTAGTTACCTCGTCATACCACTTGGCATGATGGTGAGCAGCCCAGTCAGACCGTACCGT
>ENA-UOOI01000120-UOOI01000120.1-fermentation-metagenome-genome-assembly--contig:-NODE-120-length-95187-cov-5.303641_pt1 | contig 95187 bp, 82 predicted proteins | sample MGYA00245779_ERZ724027 | MGnify/ENA primary metagenome ERZ724027 (study PRJEB28704, sample SAMN03018318) | fermentation metagenome | biome: anthropogenic terrestrial biome; feature: soil; material...
GCTTTTTCATGCAAGCATGAAACGCATGACCTTTTGACCCTGGTATCATATTATCATACTTAAATTAAAAAAGCAAACACTTGTTACGAAAATATGTTCGAAAACCGTATTTAAAGTATTGACAAACATGTGTTCGTGTAATATAATTTATCTCATAGAGAACAAATGTTCGTATTTACTTAGACAAATAAACTTGTAAAATAGGAGAATACCACAGGGGGTGACATAATGGAAAGCAGAAGCAACAATATAAAGGCAGCCGCCCATAAGCGACAACAGAAATTACGCCGGCTCGTTATTATATCAGTTATTACTGTATTTATTGTTTTTGGTGCATGTGCACTGTTCGGAAGCATGCTGAGTTCAGCACACAACAGCAACAATGAGGAACCTGTTAATTTTAAATACTATAAAAGCATTGTGATTCAGCCCGGTGACACATTATGGGATATTGCAGGGACATACATTACCAAAGATTATGACTCTATACCTGACTATATACGGGCGATAAAGGAAATGAATTCTTTGGATTCAGATCACATTCAAGCCGGACAGAATCTAATGATTATGTATAACAGTACAGAATTTGTCAGTAAACAGTAATATTAGCCGGATTATTCTCAGTGATAGATTATTATGGTATCAATATGTAATCCCTACATATATTGATATATAAAACTCACCCAGAGATGCCATAAAGAAGATCAAAGTTTTCTTTATGGCATCTTTTCTATCTATACGACAAATACTGATTTTTCCAATAGATATAGACGAAAAACTTCAGATATGCTATAATAATGCTCAGTAAATGCTAAATTAACGCATGGAGGTGCCAAAATGTCTAATAAAGAAAGAAAAACTTATCATGAGCAGGCCTACATAAAGAATACACTGCGGCTCAGGGAAATTCTAAAAACTATGCCTTCTTTTGCAAAGGATTATTTTCGTGCCATAGAGCCTAAAACTTCCCCAAGAACACGAATATCTTATGCCTATGACATTCGTGTGTTCTTTCATTTTTTATTGGAGAATAACCCTGTATACAAGGACTATACCATGGATATGTTTACTGTAAAGGATCTGGAGCGTATTGAACCGGCCGATATCGAAGAATATGAGGAGTACTTGAAGGTTTATAAAGGTGCTGAGAATAAGCAAATTACAAATACGGAAAAAGGCCTTGCCCGCAAGATGTCTGCACTGAGAAGTTTCTATGCCTACTTTTTCAAGCGGCAGGCCATTTCAAAGAACCCAGCTTTGCTGGTAGATATGCCAAAGCTGCATGACAAAGCAATCATCCGGCTGGATGCTGATGAAGTGGCATCTCTTTTGGAATATGTAGAACACGGCGGTGACGACCTGACCGGTCAGCGAAAGGTTTATTTTGAGAAAACAAAGAACAGAGATCTTGCAATTTTGACTCTGTTGCTGGGAACCGGGATCCGTGTCTCCGAATGTGTCGGACTGGACATCCAGGATGTGGACTTTAAAAATAATGGAGTTAAAGTGACACGCAAAGGCGGAAATGAAATGGTTGTCTATTTTGGAGAGGAAGTTGAAAATGCATTAAAGATGTATATCTATACGACAAGACAGTCTACTGTTCCCCTGCCCGGTCACGAAAATGCACTTTTCTTCTCCTCACAGAGACGCAGGCTGGGGGTACAGGCTGTAGAAAATATGGTAAAAAAATATGCCAGACAAGTTACACCAAATAAGAAAATTACTCCTCACAAGCTGCGCAGCACTTATGGCACTTCGCTGTATAAAGAAACCGGTGATATTTACCTTGTGGCCGATGTTCTGGGCCACAAAGATGTAAATACCACCAAGAAACACTATGCGGCTATCGATGAGAACCGCCGCAGGCAGGCTGCCGGAGCTGTAAAGCTTAGAGAGCCATAAAATGATGTTGGGGTCAAAAGGTCGTGCGTTTCATTCTTGCATGAAAAAGCATGACTTTGGGACCCTGGTATCATAAAATTAGAGTTTTTTATCTTCAGCTTTAATACTTTCCTTGAGCGCTACATATTGTTCAATTGCCTTTGCAGTCCCTTCCACGCCGAGTTCACCGCTGTTCAGGCATAATTCATAACTTTCTGCATCTGACCATTTCTTATTGGTATAATAATTATAATAACTGGAGCGCTTCTTGTCAGTCTTCGCGATCATGTCCTTTGCCTTGGCATCTGTAAGGTCATATTTCCGTGCAATTCTGCGGATTCGAATATCCATATCTGCATTTATAAACACGGTGACCACATTCTCATAGGATTCCAGGGCATAATCTGCACACCGGCCTATTAAGATACATGGCCCCTCATCGGCAATTTTTTTAATCGCGTCAAATTGTGCCAGGAAAACTTTGTGATTAATCGGCATATCTGCATAAGTACTGCCGCTGTACCCCATAGAATAGGTGTCCATTACCAGAGAATACAAAAAGCTGTTAGTAGGCTTTTCATCATGAGTCTCAAATATCTCTTCACTGATTCCGCTTTCCTTTGCTGCACGCGCCAGCATCTCTTTATCATATAACTTAATTCCAAAATCATCAGCAACTTTATAGCCTATTTCACGGCCTCCACTACCGAACTGTCTGCCAATCGTAATAATCGTGTTTGTTTTCATATCAGTCACTCTCCTTCACGTCAAACAGCTTTTCTATTCCACCTATGTGGTCGTTACACTAATTATTATACAAGATGTCGGAAAATTTTACAATGTCTATCTCAGCTTATTCAGCAACTCTAAAAAGTATTCCGGGAGTGGAGCGTCAAATTCCATATATTTTCCGGTAGTTGGATGTATGATGCCAAGAGTTTTTGCATGAAGGGTCTGTCCCTCCAATTTAAACGGACATTTTGCCGGTCCATAGACAGTATCTCCTACTATCGGATGATGGATACCTGCCATGTGGACTCGTATTTGATGTGTGCGCCCGGTTTCCAGTTCACATTCAGTGTAGGTAAAGTTTCCGAAACGCTCCAGGACCCTGTAATGTGTAACAGCACTGCGTCCATGAGGGGCATTTATGCTCATTTTTTTCCGTTCTGTCGGATGGCGACCTATAGGAGCATCGATAGTACCAGTATCTTCTTTCAAATTTCCATGTACAATGGCATGATACTTCCTGGTGATGTTATGTTCCTTAAGCTGAGCTGCCAGTTTTCGGTGTGAGGCATCGTTTTTACAGATGAGTAAAGAGCCTGTTGTATCTTTATCTATCCGATGCACAATTCCTGGTCTTAATATACCATTGATCCCAGACAGATTATCCCTGCAGTGAAACAAAACCGCATTGACAAGTGTATGACTGTAATGTCCGGGTGACGGGTGAACTACCATGCCCTTGGGCTTATTTACAACCAAGATATCATTGTCCTCGTATAAAATATCCAGAGAAATATCTTCCGGCTGAATGTCCAGAATTTCCGGTTCTGGGAGGTACATGGCAATTAGGTCCCCGGAGCTTGTTTTGTAATTGGATTTAATGTTTTTTCCATTCACAGTGACTGCCCCATTGTCAATTAATTTTTGGATATAAGACCTGGAAATGTCGGGAACAGCATTTGAGAGGAACTTATCAATTCTCACCCCTGCTTCTTCTGCTGTAAAAAGTAAATTTTCCAACTGTTTCCCTCCTTTCTATTCTGCGTCTATTCTTTCTTGTGAGTGAAACAGCTTAATTCCTCTTCTTTATAATAGAAAAGAATCGCAAATCCAAACAAAATGCAGGAAACCACAACATAGCAGTCAGCTACATTGAAAATAGGAAAATCTATCAGTTCAAAATAGAAAAAATCCACCACATAATTCTGCCGCACCCTGTCTATCAGATTTCCCACAGCACCTGCGCAAACCATGACTGAACAGATACGAAGCAGATAAAACCGGGGCGTATGCGGCATACGGCCATAAAAATATCCAATCAGGCAGACAATCAGGATGGCTCCCAGACTGAACAAAACCTGTCTGTTCTGCATAATACCAAAGGCGGCTCCTCGATTTTCCAAATACTCCAATTTGAATACGCCTTTCCAGATAATAAAAGGCTCCTGATTTTTCAAGTGCAGGACGGCTAGATGCTTCGTAAACTGGTCTGCTAATATCAGTGCGGCACACCCTAGTACAGCCAGTAAATAACTTTGAATGTTTTTTATTTTCTTATTGTTCATTTTTTCCCTCATGCTTATACTCCTCTTAGTGAGGTTCTTTCGAACCTAGCAGTAAAGTACAACCTGCTGGCTTAGCGAGGTTTTTTCGAGCTTAGCGGCATAGTTGTGTTCTTATATATATTTATGGAGCAAAACAAAAATCCTATTCTTCTTTGTATGTGATACAATTCCTTTATACCTGAATTTTCCCATTCCCCTGACGGAAATAACATCCTCTTCTCTTACCTGACAGGAGTTAGTTGTCATGAGTTTTCCATTGATGAATACCTTACCGCCTTCAATAAGGCCACTAAGCTTTGTACGTGAAGAAGAAAAAGCCAGTGAGAGAAGGCTGTCCAGGCGGACCGATGCGACAGTTCCCTTGATTTCCTCAAAGCGGGGAGAATACCCATAATCTCTAAGATTTATTCTGCTGAGTTTTACACTGGTGTGGCTTACTCTTCTTAATTCCTCCTGCAAAAAAGAACTAAGCCCGTCATCGATAAAAACAACCGCTTTTTCTCCTTCAATTAGAATATCACCCAATTTAGAGCGTTCAATTCCAAGGTTAAGAATTGCCCCCAGGTAGTCACGGTGTGTGAGAGCCTGCGCAAACTTTTCATGGAGCGGCACTATGCCAACAGCCACAAAGGGAAATCCAAGGTCTGCCGAATCTATCTTCCCGGTTCTACTAAAAGAAAGAGCATCAGGTAGAAATGCTGCCATCTGACGCTCTGCTGAGTCATATCCGCCAAAAGTTACATAAGCTGTATAAAGCTTATCCTTCGGCAGAGAATGCAAAATATTCAGTTCATTCAAATTTAAAAAATCCGAATATGTAATAACATTACGGTAGCAGGCCGTCCTTGACAACTCAATCAACCGCTTTTCCAATAATTGTTCATCCTTCAACATAGCAGACTTAATATCTTCCCCTTACATTAGCCGACTCCATGGATCCCCCCAATAAATCCTGCAAATCACCGGAGATATCCACATTCGTCGGTGTCACAAGAAAAATATAATTAGATATCTTCTGAAGGTTACCGTTAATCGCGAAAGTGGCACCGGAAATAAAATCAATGATGCGCTGTGCTATTTCCAGATCCATACCTTCCAGATTCAGAATCACTGTACGTCCTGCCAGCAATGTCTCTGTAATCTCCCTTGAATCATCCACGGATGAAGGCTTTACTACGCAAACCTCCATAGTGGCACTTCTCCTGGAAACAGGCTGACGCATAGGTGTCACCTTACCGCCCGCCGGTACAGATTTTTTCTCCTCCTGGATATCAAAATCGTCATATTCGTCCCTGCTGGACTTCTTGCCAAACAGCGAATGACGAGGTTTTTCATCAAAGTCGTCATTATCAAATTCGTCATCATAGAAATCGTCATCGTCATATTCATCGTCATTCAATTTCATGATGTCCAGAAATTTATCAAACACACCCATCTTTACACTCCTATCTTATGCACTCCCAATGCATAAATATATTTTTAAAGACACTTTCTGTTCCAGTTTATTATGCACTATATGCCGTAATTCCTGGCACCAAAGATTCCGGTCCCCACGCGAACAAGAGTTGCCCCTTCTTCAATTGCAACCTCGTAATCATTGGTCATCCCCATTGAAAGTATACTTACATTAACATTATCAATGTTTTTCTTCTTAATGTCAACAGATAATTTCTGTAAATTAGCGAAAATTAAGCGATTATCTTCAGGATTTTCAACAAATGGAGCAATTGTCATAAGCCCGCAAACCTTAATGTGATCAAATAAAGCTATTTTTTCAACAAATGGAATTACTTCATTTATTTTAAGTCCAAATTTACTCTCCTCTTCAGCCACATTCACCTCGATCAGGATCTGAGTCACACAATTTTTCTTTGCAGATTCTTTCTCAATAGTCTTGGCAAGCTTCAGGGAATCTACGGAATGAATCATTGCAACCTTACCAATAATATATTTTACTTTATTTGTCTGGAGATGCCCAATCATGTGCCATTGAATGTCTCCGGGAAGGGCGTCATATTTCTCTGTAAGTTCCTGTACTTTATTCTCGCCGAAAAAGCGTACGCCATGATTATATGCTTCCCAAAGGTCAGATACAGGTTTTGTTTTGCTTACAGCAATCAGCGTCACTTCATCCCGCTTTCTTCCGGCTCTCTCACAGGCAGCCTGTATTTTCCTTTCAACCTCTTCCAACTGCTCTTTTATCATTTTTCTCACCTCTCTGTTTAAAATACAACTTCATCTGCCCTGACAGAATTACCCTCCTGTGCAATATGGTCGTAATTGTACAGTCCGTATGGATCACCTTCCTGCACAATGTAATATTCATCACTTTCAGCTAAAATAGTGACCTGCCTGAATACAGCATATCCCTTATTAATGTTATAGACTCCCTTTAAGGCTTTTGTTTCAGACAATTCCATTGTCTCAGAAGATTCAGGTTTTATGAGCACTGTACCGGCCTTTATTTCCAGAGGACTTAAATACACTTTTTTATCCTTTGTGGATTTGTAGATATCAGCTGTCTGAAAAACAGCTGTCCCACCTTTTCCCCGGACCATAACCCCTGAAGACGAACTATTGCCGCCTGAGGTAATATATTCCTGAGGCACTACATAAAACTCCTGCTCTACTACACTGCTCCTGGGAATTTTTAATCCTCGTTCATCCTCCAGTATAAGCTCTACATTCAGGAACCTGTCATCGGCATAACGAATCATTGAGTTATCATAATCCAGCTTTCCGTAATATTCTGCACCCTTCTTCACAATGGAAAAATCAGCCCATATTGACTCACTGTCTTTGTCAATACGCGTTTTTACATAGCTCAAATCGGATAATTTCTTTGCTGTATCTTCATCTAGCTCTATAAGAACGGACCAGTCTTCACTTGCTATAAGCTTGTAGGCCGGCTTGTCCTTTTCAACCTTCATGTTATCTTCAAGGCTTACTTTCTTGTAGCTGCTCTTGTCAAAATCCTTTTTCTGAAAGGAATCTGCAGTCAGAGACTCATACCCGTCGGAATCTAATACAAGAATTCCGTCCTGAGGGGCCCTGTAAATGTTTACATCGCTGCCGCTGTCTGCAATCATTTCTTCTATACGGGAAGTTTGGGTCTGATTGGACGCAAACAGGAAGGCATTTGCAATCTCATTTTTTAAGGAATAAACAGACGAAAATTTTTGTGTATTAAAATTCTCATTAAAATTCTGCGTTTTAATTCTGAGTGTATCCTGCTGTTCCTGACTTAAGGGGACAGCTCCTTCTTTTGCTTTATCATCATAGGACATTTTTTTAGAGGAAACAACATATACATTGGCACCGGATTTTACTTTGCTGCTTTCACCCTGGCAATAATTGATGTATCCCGATTCTTCTGCATTTACTACTGTCTCATCCCTGATAACAAGTCCGTTATAAGAATGATCGTTGAGAATGCTGCCTTCGCGTACTTCATAGATAGATACCCTATCCTGCGTGGCATACATGATAACTGTTATTATAAGATAAATGAACACAATGGCAAAAATAAAAACTCCTATATTCATCTCACGTTTTCTTTTATATTGTTTTATGTTAATGGAAGTAATCTTTTTGGCCCGCAAAATATACCCTCCTGTAAATGGTACAAAATAAAATCAGACTTTAGTATAACATTTTTAAATGTATATTTCCAGTTTTTGTGGCAATAATAAAAGCATCGATATGGAAAAGGAGGAAATAATATGAAGTGGTTTGATTACACTGCTCTAACTCTGGTGATTATTGGAGCGGTCAACTGGCTTCTGGTTGGCATTTTTCGATTCGATTTAGTAGCCTTTCTCTTTGGAAATTTAAGCTGGCTTTCCAGAATAATTTATACGATCATCGGTTTGTGCGGTCTTTATCTAATCAGCCTGTTCGGAAGAATCAAAGGCATGTCAGAGTAATTTCAGAGCAATTGTTATATAAAAATGTATGGGCAAAAAGTAATTTAACACTTTTTGTCCATACATTTTTTAGTCTGCTGATGTACCGTGGATTCCGGCTGTCAGAAGGGACGTCATATCACTGTACAAAATATCTTTGTCAGGCGCACCCATTACAATAGATATGTAAGGGTTATTTTCCATATCCTGGCTGTATAAGATAACACAGGAGCCGGCTTCATCCGTTGTTCCCGTTTTTCCGCCGAATATGTTTATGCCTGAAGGTGCTTTTACCAATCCCTGAGAATAATAGTTTGTCGGCATCCATTCCACTGTGCGGACCGTTCCGTCAGTGCTTTTTAGTGTGCCGGCATAGGAATCCATGGAAATAATATCCAGAAAGCGCTGGTCCTTTGTACAGGCATTAAACATGAGATACAAATCATATGCAGTTGTGTAGTGATTGTCATCCTGCAGACCATGAGGATTGACAAAATGAGTGTTAGTAGCGCCAAGGGCATTTGCCTCCTTGTTCATCATTTCAGCAAAACCCTCTATACTTCCTCCCAGATACTCAGCGATGGCCACGGCACTATCATTGCCTGAATATAAAACAAGACCACAAAGCAGGTCATAAAGAGTTACTGTATCTCCGGCCTGAAGTCCACATACTTGTTCATCATATGAAAACTGAACCGCATCAGATCCCACTGTTACAATGTCATCCGGGTTGCCATATTTTAGAGTGAGATATGCAGTCATGATTTTTGTTGTACTGGCCGGAAAAAGTTTCTCGTGTATCTTATCTGAATAAAGAACTTTTTCATTTTTCAAATCAAAGAGTCCAGCTGCATGAAGACTTTCATCCGTCATGTAACCCTCCAAGGGAACATCTGTATCTGCCACACACAAATCTGAGGCAAATAGCTTGTCCTGATACAATGATTTATTATAATACTGCTGTTCATATTTCTCTGCTGCAGAAGGTGTCCCCCCAAAGGTACTGCACCCGCCTGAAAACAGTGTAAGCACTACACATACTGCAGCAGCGGCTATTCTATTTATACATTTCACGCCAGTCAAGGTCTCCTCTGTCCAGTGCTAAAATCAATGCTTCCGCTGTCGCAATGTTGGTTGCTATGGGAATATTATAAATATCACACAACTTTACAATATCATTGACATCCGGCTCATGTGAACGCGGTGTCAGCGGATCCCGGAAAAATATCAGCAAATCCATATCATTATGCTCAATTTGTGCACCAATCTGCTGATGTCCACCTAAATGTCCCGCAAGATATTTATGGATATTTAAGTTTGTTACGCTTTCTACCAGATTCCCGGTAGTTTCAGTGGCAAACAGGCTATGTTTGCTTAAAATCCCTCTGTATGCAATACAAAAGTTCTGCATCAATTTCTTTTTCGCATCATGTGCGACCAATCCTATATTCATATCTGTTCTCCTCTATTGATATTTATTAGGCTGCAAGCCCACATTCAGAACAAAACCAATTCCCATATAAAAGCACACTATGGAAGTCAGTCCATAACTTACAAAGGGCAATGAGATTCCTGTATTTGGGAACATCTGCGTTGCCACACTAATATTAATAAATGTCTGTATTGCTATTAGTGTGGCAACTCCACCGCAAATAAGCTTTCCTCCCGTGTCTTTTGCTTTAGTACCAATCAAAATGCAGTCAATTACTATTAATAATAACAAAATTATTACAATACAACAACCCACAAATCCTAATTCTTCTCCAACAATTGCAAAAATAAAGTCTGTCTGGGGTTCTGAAATAAAATTTCCGTTTTTTACAGACGTTGTTGTGTTATTATTATATCCTTTGCCTGTCAGCATTCCGGAGCCAATAGCCATGACAGAATTAATCTGCTGGTATGCTTCATCCGTAGCATACTTTTCAGGTTCCAGCCAGGCGAGAATACGTTTCTGCTGATAGCCTTTTAAAAACGGCTGGTTTGGCTGCACCGCCGCCGCCAGAAGTAAAATGGAAGCGGGAATCACTATCGCAAGCACCGTTCCAATGAACTTGTAACTTAAGCCCCCCATATATAACATAATACAAAACAATGCGGCCAGACAGATTGTATTGGAAAGGTTTGGCTGCTTATAAATCAAAAACAATGAAGGAAAAATAAGAGCAACCGCCTGTATAATCGTCATTTTATTGTTTATTTTCTGCTTTCGCTCCATAAGGAATTTTGCAAAAAACAAAATAGTAATTATTTTGGTCAGATCCGAAGGCTGAAATTGAACAAAGCCCAGATCCAGCCATCTGGTTGCTCCATTCACCTTTTCACCAAAAAACCGGACTGCCAGAAGCAGGATAAGATTGAGCCCGTACAGCGGCCAATATAAATTCAGTACCCACTCATAATCAATTAAGGAAATAACAATCATGACTATGGTTCCGAGTATGACCCCTGCAATCTGCTTTCCCTGAACGGCGGCCTGTGCACTTCCCACCACAAAAATACCGATAATGGAAATTGCAGTCACAAGTGCTGCCAGACCGAATTTATAGTCTTTTAAATGATATCTTTGCCTGATATTCTGAAAAATAAATTTCAATGTTTCTCTCCTGTAATCTTAATATGTATATCTGTATGTGTTATCTGAATGTTAAAATCCTTGGGGTTAATTTCCAAGTACTTCGATATTGTATGATAAATATCCGCGGAAAATTTTTCCGCCGTTTCGGGTGTGCACTGCATTCTGTCTGCCAACAGCAGAGTTTTCAGTCTCTCTTTCGCAACATCAACAGATGGTACACTCATAGCATTTCCCTCCTAATTTCTTTTAAACAGGCTGGAAAATCTTGCAAGAAATCCTTCCGTCTTACCAAAATCCATGGCCGGAACTTCTTCTCCCAGAATGCGTCTGCAGACATTTGAATACGCCTGACCTGCCATACAATCCGTACCGACGATAGGCTCTCCCTGATTCGTTGCTATAACTACATGCTCGTCATCAGGAATCACCCCCAGCAGATGAATTGCCAGAATCTCAGTGACATCCTCCACGGACATCATATCCCCGTGTTTTACCATGTCTATCCGAAGCCGATTAATAATCAAATCATTTTTCTTGATTCCGTGGATCTCCAGAAGACCGATGATACGGTCTGCATCCCGGATAGCCGATACTTCCGGCGTAGTAACGATAATTGCTCTGTCAGCCCCGGCCACAGCGTTTTCAAAGCCTTGCTCAATTCCGGCAGGACAGTCCAGAAGGATATAATCAAATTCATCCTTCAAGTCTGCAATAAGCTTTCGCATCTGTTCCGGTGAAACTGCAGTCTTATCTCTAGTCTGGGCAGACGGAAGCAGATACAGTTCAGGAAAACGCTTGTCCTTGATCAAAGCCTGTTTCAGGCGGCAGCTTCCTTCTATCACATCAACCAGATTATAGACAATCCTATTTTCAAGCCCCATGACTACATCCAGATTCCTCAGACCTAAATCTGTGTCTATGACAATAATTTTCTTGCCAAGCTGTGCCAGGCCGATTCCTATATTCGCTGTCGTGGTCGTCTTCCCGACCCCGCCTTTTCCGGATGTAATGACAATAACTTCTCCCATGGTTTTCTTCCTCCTACTTGTGTTATGCCTAATCTATTAGCGGATCCACATATATACGGCTCCCATCGACTACTGCTATCTTTGGACCTTTGATCCCGGTGTTTTCCTGATAAATAATTTGGCGCTTTCCGTCTATATCGCCAATTCGAAGACGCTTCGGCTGCATGGTCAAAGAAACAATATACGCCTCTTTGTTTCCTGCCGCCCCCGCATGGACTGAGCCATACAGAGAACCAACGATAACAACATTTCCTTTTGCAATTACCCTAGCGCCCTGCTCCACATCACCAAGTATGATGATGCTCGCATCGGATTCCAGCACCTGTCTTTTTCTTAAAGTACCTCTGTAGAACTGCCCATCCTTTTTCTGAATATTAGTGAGTGTATTCTCTACAATGCTTTTGTATGTCATTTCATTGTCTTCATCACAGTCAATGACGCAGACAATATCAATTTCGGTAATTTCAGTAATCAATTCCAGGATTTCCTTTTCCTGTTCACTTGACAGTTTTCTGTCCAGGAATGTAACTGCCATCTTAGAGCCTTCAAAAAACCTTGCAGAGTCACTGAATTTGGAAGCTATACCTTCCAACAGGACATCAAATGGAACCTCCGGGTTCAGATGAACCTCAATCCCATATCTGCAGCTCTTAATTCTTACCAGCTTGTCCATGTGTCTCACATCCTTTTCTGTGGATATAAGGAAGTTCTTTTCGCTAAGCTCGTGAAGGACCTCGCTAAGCTCAAAGAACGACCTTACTAAGCACTATCGGTCAGTCCCCGGCTATAGCGCTGCCTAGTTCTGCGGCGGCTCCGGTGATTAATTCATTCTTGTCGGCAAGCTTGAAGTTTGCTCTCACAATGTCTCTTCCTATCTCAGCCGCATAGGATGAACTGTAGCCATTTGCTATACGAACCGCGATTGCAATTTCCGGTGCTTCGGCAGGCGCATATCCGACAAACAAGCCGTGATCCGGATGTACGGCACTCTGTTGTGCGGTACCTGTCTTTCCGGCCATGGAAATCTCCAGTCCGGAAAAAGTTGTTGAGTTGTAGCCAATCACGGCCTCCATGCCCTGATGCACCAGATCCCATGTGTTGCTGCTCACATCTTTCATTTCATGGTCAACAACAGGCTCATATTGTTTAATAAGTTTCCCATTTACATCAGTGGTCTTGCCCAACAGTGTAAGGTTGTAGACCGACCCACGGTTGGCCACTGCCGCAACGTATCTGTTCAGCTGACTGACTGTATAGTTGTTGGTTCCCTGGCCAATAGCCGACTGGACGGAATATTCGTCCGAAATCTGAGGTTCTGACTCAGGAATTTCCAGACCTGATTTTTCTCCAAGACCAAAGTCTTTCGCATATTTTGCCAAAGCCTCCACACCCTTATCACTGTCGTAACTTCCTCCTGAGTCTGTGCCTAAATCATAGCCCACCTCATAAAAAAAGTCATTACAGGAAACTTCCAGGGCATTTACTACGGTTAAAGAACCGTGATACCCCGGATAAATCCAGCATCTGGGACTTGGTGTAACCTTATCAAACTCCCCGGCACAGTTGATGTATGTGTCTCCTGCGATAATACCTTCTGTCAGCCCGGCTACAGCGGACACCATTTTGTAGGTAGAACCAGGTGCTGTGCGTTCCTGCGTTGCATTATTGTAGAAAGGACGGGAAAGTCCGGTTACAAGCTGATTGTAATACTTGGAATCCATAGTGTTGGACAGCCGGTTATTATCATAGCCGGGATAGGATACACATGCCAGCACCGCCCCGGTGTTAGGGTCACTAACTACAGCCGAGCCTGTACATGGCTCCAAGGCAAGCTGACCGGGCGTAATTTCCAGACTCTGGATTTTCTGATACAACCAGGTATAAGAATCCACAGCACCGCTGACCAGGCCGTTATATGCTGCCTCATCCATGGGCAGTACACCTTGCTCATACACCATGGCGCAAATCTGTCCACCACTAATACCTCCTGATTTTATAAGATATTTGTAGAGAAGTTTGTCGAAATTGATATCCGAACCTAAATAATCTTGTAAAAATGTTAAAATCCCCTGATAAATTTCCTCGGAATCAGAATATTTTTCTGCAGACACATAATCAGAGAGTTTTGAGGTATCTATCCAGTTCTGTGAAATTGCATAATTCAGATACTGATGCAGGCTGATTGTCTCATCTTTTGTCCATTGCTGATAAGTCTCATCACCTGTATTTATTGCATCCTTCATCAGGATGCCCGTGTCGTTCTGAAGTACGTTGATGGAAATGTAGTCCATATATGCCTTCATTTCATCCGGCAGGTCCTTATAAGCGGCGGCACCGCTGTTATTCATCTCATTGATAATCGCTTTAACTGCCGCTGCCTTTTTATCTGTGAAGATGGAATAAACCTGTTTTTCCACCGGCTTGGCTTCATCTGTCCCAAAGTGTGACTCATCTATAATTTCATTGCCGATAAACGCATTATAGGCATCATCCACAGGAATAATAATCTCTTTAGCATCAGACGTGGTGCTGGGGTCATAATTCATTACATTTCTGAGCTTGTTCAATACGATACCTGCCAGTTTTTCTTCAAGCAGCTGATAAGTCTGTTCCTGCAAATCCTTGTCAATGGTCAGGTGAACATCATTTCCTGCTTCCGGCTCCTTGTTGCTTACAGTCTCCGTAACCTTGCCTACACTATCCACATACAGCTCTGTCTCCCCCTTTTTCCCCTGCAGGACCTCATCCATTGTCTTTTCCAGACCTGCCTTTCCGATGATATCCGTCTTGGTGTACTGCTTTTTTTTATCCTTATCCAAATCATCATATTCTTCCTGAGAAATCTTGCCTGTATAGCCTATAATGGAAGCGAAAAATTTACTGTCTGTATAGCGGCGCATAGAATCTTCTGCCACATCTACTCCCTCAAGCTTGTCCAGGTTCTCCATGATTGCTGCCACCGTCTCATCACTGACATCCGTCGCAAGTATTGTGGGAATGAATTTTTGGAAACTGTTCAGGTTAATGGCATAGCGAAGATTCACCATCTTCAAAATGTATGGCTTATCGGATTTTTTCACATTTAGTCCATAACCGTATGTTTTATCCGTACACAAATAATTAATGATGTCTTCTGCTGATGCGTTCTTCTGCTGTTCATCAAGTTCCTCAATCGTCTTCAGTCCATATACATCTGCCACAAAGCGAAGTCTCAATGTTTCATTTGTCTGAGAAAATTCATAATTTCCGGCAGAATCCAGAACAATGCCAAAATCATTGATGACAGAATCCCCGTTGGATTCTACAATAGTAATTACTTTGTCTAAAATGTCATTTAGAATTTTATTCTTCTGCGGGCCATCGGGGATATTATCTTCCATAGTTACAGAATAAGCAAGCTCATTATAAGCAAGCAGGTTTCCATTTCTGTCATAGATGTTCCCTCTGGTTCCGGGTATTTCCCGTGTTTTTCTGATCTGAAGCTTATAGTTGTCCAGATAATATTGCCCCTTCACAATCTGTAAATAAAATACACGGTTGATTAATATTGCAAACAGCACACAAAACACAAGAACCAGGACAAACAGCCGGGATTTTACTATTCGATTAATGGCATCTTTTATACGCTCAAACAAATTTACTTGCACTCCTTTTTTCTTCTGCTTCCAATTTATGGTTCAAATATAAAATCAACGGGTATATTCCCAGCGCAGCAACAATAGTATATATGAGCTCAGGTATAATATTGTGACTCAGGTAGTAGGTGAAATGAAATTCACTGCGCAGCATGAACATCAAAAAGTAAATAATCAGACCATAAAGGAATTCACTTGCCGCAATCAAGGCCAGCGGAAGTTTAATGTCTTCATCATAATATACATGCTGGAATAAGCCGTTGATAAACCCTATGAGCAGGTATATCAGGGCATAAAATCCTAAAATATTTCCAAACTGTATATCCATCAGGAGCCCGGAAAAAAAGCCCACAAACATTCCCTCTCTGGAATCTCTCATAAATCCAAAGGAGGCGGTAACAATAAGCATCAGATTCGGTTTAATAGAAGCCAAAGTCAGGTGTCCAAATATAGTACATTGCAAGAGATAGCATACAATCAATATGACTACAGTCACAACAATTCTTTTGGCCCTTTTCATCTTCATTTACACAGTTCTCCTTTTCTCTACTTTACTTCTTTACCGGTCAGATCAGCTTTTGTAGTCGTAATGACCAACACCTCCTGCAGGTTTTTAAAATCAACCACAGGAGTGATATATCCAGAGCGGGTAAGATTATTAGAGTCCACAGTAATTTCACTGATATAACCGATTAAAATTCCCTGCAGGTATTTATCGCTGATATGGGAAGTTACAATCTGATCTCCCACCTGTACCTTATTCTCATTATTCTCCATCTGTTCAAACCGGATTCTTCCGTCATTAATCAGCATCAGGTCCCCCCGCACCATACATTTATCGGAAGTGGAAAGAGCCATGCCACTGACATTGCTGGAATCATCAATAATGGAGCGGACCGTGGACCATGTCGGTCCGGTCTTAGTAACAATTCCGACCAGTCCGCTTCCCGCCATAACGTTCATATCTACCTTAATTCCGTCATTACTGCCCTTGTCGATGGTAAAGTTACTGAACCAGTTTCCAGAATCCTTTCCGATAACATGGGCCCCAGTCTTTTTGTAATCTGCATAGTTCTGATCCAGTTTATATAACTCCTGTAATCTTTCCAGTTCATATTTTTCTTCCTGCAGATTATTGTTTTCCGTTATCAGCTCGTCTACCTTTTTTTGAAGCCGGTCATTTTCCTTCTTCATATCCTGCAGCGTATCAAAGTTATCACTGATATCCCCCAGCCAGATTCCTACCTGATTAATGCCTTTTTGCATGGGGATCACAGTTATGCCTGCAATACCTTTTAACGGGCCCTCTGGCTTATCTGAAACCAGAGACAAGACCATCAGCAGAATACAGAACAAAGAAAGTCCCGCAAGCCAATATTTATTTGATGATGAGGTTTGATTTTTCTTTTTCATATTATCTCAGCCACCTGTAATCTTCATCTAACATAGAATATGTCAACTTCCTGTAATCCTTATTTGATATAATCTTCTTTAATCCCGTTACCGCACAGAGCTCAGGAATCTGTGCCATCGTCACCTTAAGGCCAGTACTCTCCTCAAGATATGTAGAGAGGCCTTCCAAATTCGCCAGTCCCCCAGTCAGATAAATTCCATTTTGTTCAATCCTCCTGTGTACATCCGGAGGGGTTCTGTCTATCATAATTTTAATAGCATGAACGCATTCTGCCAGAGGTTCTTTCATGGCCGCCCGCACGAGACTGATGGGAATACTCTCCTGCTTCGGAACACCTGTAATAAGATCTCTCCCCGCAACGGTTAAAGACGTGTCGGTATCCTGCTCAAATACACCGAATTTCTTTCTTAATTTTTCTGCCGTAACCCGGCCTATCAGAAAGTCACGGTTGTGTCGGACCAGATTGACAATTGCTGTATCAAAATGAATCCCGCCGACTTTTACCAGACGGTTCAGAACCATTCCTCCGGATGCCAATACAGATAATTCAGTTGTCTCCCCTCCAAAATTGGCCACGAAAATCCCCTTCTCATTCCAGATATCCAGGCCCATCCCTACAGCATCAGCAATTCCCCGTTCCACAATGCGGACAGACTTTGCCTTTGCTGTGGAGTGGGAAACCAAATCATAAAATGCGCGTTTTTCAACTTCTGTCACATCTGTGGGAACGGCAATCACATACTGAGCGCCCCGTGAAAACTGCTTTTTAGGCCCCAGCAGATTCTGCAGCAGATACTGCATATCATTAAAATGTGCGATCACACCATTGTGCATAGGGAATACAACCTGTATGTTGTCAGGGGCCTTCTCATACATCTCATAAGCCTCGCTGCCTACGGAAAAAATATGCTTTTTATCATGTGTCGCAATTACATTTTTTATCTTCCATATCTGTTCTTTTTTCTTGTCATATATTTTTATCTCATACGTTCCCAAATCAAGTCCGTATACATTTCTTGCCATATCTGCAATCTTCTCCCCCCGGCACGCTTTGATTAAAGGAGGCCGCAGGTGCCCCCCGGACTCAAAAAAGCAGGCCCTTCTCTTTCATACTGGTATAACAGTTGTTCCCGATGATAATGTGATCCAGCAGTTCCACACCTATCAGCTGTCCCGCATCCCGGATTCTTCTGGTAATGAGAACATCCTCTTTACTGGGAGACGGGTCACCACTTGGGTGATTGTGAAGCAGGATAATAGACACTGCGTTTTTCTGCAGAGCCTCCACGAATAATTCCCTGGGAGAAACCACTGCAGAATTAATCGTTCCTTTAGAAATATCAGTTTCCCCAATCAGGCGTGTCTTTGTGTTCAAAAGTAGAAGTTTCATCGATTCATGGCTGCCATGTCTCATATCTTCCATATAATATTTTGCAATGGTGGACGGCGTTGTAAAGCTTAAACCGGGCTGTGCAGTTGCCTTGGAGAGCCTTTTTGAAAGCTCAGAGAGGCATAAAATCTGAACTGCTTTGACTTTGCCTATTCCCTTAACCTGAAGGAGCTGCTCCAGCGTCCATTTATGAATGTTGAGAATTCCTTCCTGGGAAAAAACCGGATGCAAAAGCTTTTCGGCCAATTGCAGGGAATTCTCTCCTCTGGTTCCTGTACGCAGCAAAACAGCCAGTAATTCAATATCCGTTAAATTACTCGCTCCAAATCTCATACACTTCTCATAGGGGCGTTCTTCTTCCTGTATTTCTTTTATTCTAATGTTGCCTTTCATATAGATAGTATCCAACTGTACATGTCACAATACAATGATTTATTTTAGCATAAATTAAAATCCATGTACAGGGGCTGTAATATTAAGTTTCTGTGAATATTTCCTAATAATGGCTTCGGCAGTCTTTATTCCGTCCATAGCAGCGGAAGTAATGCCCCCTGCATATCCGGCCCCCTCCCCACAGGGGTATATACCAGATACTGTACTTTCAAAATCTGCGCTCCTCAAGATTCTTACAGGAGAAGATGTGCGGCTTTCAACACCGGACAAAACAGCGTCTGCCCTTGCAAAGCCATGAATTTTATGCTCCATCAAAAGAATCCCCTCCTCCAGAGAGTCACCCAACTCTTTTGGAAAAATGCTCCTTACATTTGCCGGAGTAAAATCGCCTTTTATCTGAGGTGTCACACCCCCAAGTTCCTTTGTGGGTTGGTTTTCCCTGAAATCTTTAAAACACTGTATCGGAACCTTTCCCTGCCCCACTGTATATGCACGTTCCTCCAGCATACGCTGAAATTCCATACCTGACAGGGGGCCTGTGCCTTTATAATCTTCCGGAGTCACCGTAACAATCACTGCACTGTTGGCATTGATGCCATCCCGTTTATGATAGCTCATCCCATTGACTGCAAGACGTTTGTTCTCGGAGGATGCATTTACCACATACCCTCCCGGACACATACAAAAGGTATATGCACCACGTCCATTCTTAAGCTTTGCCGTCAACTTGTAGGAAGCGGCAGGAAGCCCGCTGTATATGGTTTTCCCATACTGGCTTTGGGTAATCATGGACTGGGGATGTTCAATTCTGACACCCACCGCAAAGGACTTTGTCTCCATGGGAATCTGCCGGGCACAGAGCATTTGAAAGGTATCTCTTGCACTGTGCCCCAATGCAAGTACACAGACATTGGCAGCTATTTCTTCCCCGCCGTCCAGGACAACACCGCTAATCTTTCTGACGTTCCCTTTATTCCCGTCATCAATCTGGGCGATGTTTTCTAATCTTATATCTGTCATCTGACTGTGAAAGCGAAACTCTCCGCCCATATTCTGGATGCTCTGTCTCATGTTTTTTACTACGTTCATCAGGATATCTGTTCCGATATGAGGTTTCTGCTCATATAGAATATCGGCGGGAGCGCCGTGTTCTACAAAAGTCTGCAGTACAAAGTGATTTCTCCCTTTTGCATCCTTTACAAGTGTGTTAAGCTTGCCATCTGAAAAGGCTCCTGCTCCTCCCTCTCCAAACTGTACATTAGAAGACAGGTTCAGGTGCCCGCTTCTCCAAAACTCTTCCACATCTGCGAGGCGCTCCTCCACTGGGTTTCCTCTCTCCAGAATAATAGGAGAATAACCGGATTTTGCAAGCAGATAGCCGCAAAACAGGCCTGCAGGACCGCTCCCCACAATAATCGGGCGACGCATAAGGGGAACGGCGCCGGGAGTGGGAGCCTGATAAGGTAATCTACTGACCTTCTTCGCCTTCCCCCTGGTCTTCTGCAGCACCTGTCTCTCATCCTTCACTTTCACATCTACTGTGTAAGAAAAAAAAATATGCGGCTTTTTCCGGGCATCAATGGACTTCTTTTGAATCTCATAATCCAGTAGGTCTGTTCTCCTTACACGCAGGAATTTGCAGATTTTATCTGTCAACTCTTCCATACTGTGCCCGGGAGGTAAGTTTAACTGACTGATTCTAAGCACCTGCGGCCTCCTTTCCCGCTGTGTGCCCGCTGGACCAGGCCCATTGCAGATTGTAGCCCCCACAGATACCATCCACATCCAAAATCTCTCCCGCAAAATAAAGTCCGGGAATCAAAAGGGATTCCAGTGTATCCGGGTTTACCTCTTTCGTGTCAATTCCTCCCCTGCAGACTTGTGCCTGTTCAAAAGAATTTGTCTGCACAACCTTTGTAGAGAAATTTTGTATGAGATGGGCCAGCCGCTCAATCTCTTTTTCTGTACAATCTTGCATTATCTTCGTTCTGTTTATATGTGATAATTTTATCCATAAATCAGATAGTTTTTTATGAAACAGCCCTGTCAAAAATTCTTCTGCTGATTTCTGAGGGCGCGTTTCTATCCTGTTTCTGAGAAAAATTAAAAACTGTTCTTCTGTGAAATCCGGCATAAAATTCAGCAGTGCGATGACCTGCTTTCCCTCATGCAGTCCGATTGCAGCATATCTGCTCACCTGAAAAACAGGAATCCCTGATATTCCATAATTTGTAAACTGTATTTCTCCCTGCTCTCTGGCATAACATTCCCCGCCCACGCAGAGAGAAACAAGTCCTTCTGCACGGACTCCTGCAATTCCTTTGTAAAACCCTTCCTCACACCGAAGCTGTACAAGGGAAGGGAGGACTGGTACCAGCCGGTGCCCAAGGCTTTCGGCAATCCGGTAACCGGAGCCGTCTGAGCCGGAAGAAGGTGCCGCCATGGAGCCTGCCGCCAGAATTACCTTCTGTGCAGAAAAATCCCCTGCTTCTGTGCGGATCAGAAACCCCTCCTTTACAGGAGAAATCTCCTTGCATTTAGCCTCTGTCTTAACCTGAATCCCGAGCCTTTTTACTTCCATGCGGAGTACATCTAAAATTGCGGATGCCTGGTCGGACTGAGGATACAGATAACCGTTCCTGTTTTTGGAATATATCCCCAGTTTCAGAAAAAATGCAACCGTATGCTGAATATCAAATTTCTTCACAATCCTCCAGGGGAACAAAATATTCTCAGAATGATAATGGATCGGCTCCTGATTTAAATTTGTAAAATTGCATCTTCCGTTTCCCGTGGAAAGAATTTTTTTGCCGATTCTGTCCTTATGTTCATAGATACAGACATCAGCACCCTCTTGAGCAGCTGAGATAGCAGCCAGCAGTCCTGAAGCGCCGCCCCCGATTACAGCAATTTTATTCATAACTTTCCTCCCTTGTTATTTCAAAAGCACATCTCCAGAAATGACTCCTGCATTTATCAGACTCTGCAGAGATTTCAAAATCCCCAGTTTCGCATGGGGCCAGGTAAGCCCTCCCTGGAAATAAACGGCATATGGCGGTTTTATGGGACCGTCTGCACTTAGTTCGATGGACGAACCCTGCACAAAAGCCCCCGCCGCCATAATAACATCACTGTCATAGCCCGGCATAGCCCAGGGCTCCGGACTTACGTAGCTGTCCACGGGGGCGGCCGACTGAATTCCCTTACAGAAAGCGATAACTCCCTCTGGCGTCCCAAGTTCTACAGCCTGAATAATATCATGACGGCTTTCTGTCCCATTTGGAATTACCGAAAAGCCTAGTTTTTCATAAATATTCGCGGCAAACACTGCTCCCTTTAACGCGCTGCACACAACAGTGGGCGCCAGGAAAAATCCCTGGTAAAATGACTGCATCACTCCCAATGAGGCCCCCACTTCTTTCCCCAGTCCAGGGGCAGTCAATCTGTAGGCACAGTTTTCTATCAAATTTTCCCTGCCTGCAATGTATCCTCCGATAGGTGCCAGTCCGCCCCCCGGATTTTTGATCAGGGATCCCACAATCATATCGGCCCCCACATCGCTTGGCTCCGCTGTTTCTACAAATTCGCCATAGCAGTTATCTACCATACAGATGACATCCGGCTTTATACCTTTGATGAAGGAGATCAGCTCTCCGATTTTTCCTACAGAGTAGCTTGGGCGCGTCTGATAGCCTTTGGAACGTTGAATCGTTACGAGTTTTGTCCTCTCATGTATGGCGTTTCTGATAGCGGAATAATCAAAACTACCATCCTCCAGGAGCTCCACCTGGCTGTATGTGATGCCGTACTCCGCAAGAGAGCCTTTTGACTCTCTGATACCGATAACTTCTTCCAGCGTATCATAGGGTTTTCCTACCGGGGAAAGCAACTCGTCCCCGGGTCTTAGGTTTGCCGCCAGTGCCAGTGCCAGTGCATGAGTCCCGCAGGTAATTTGAGGCCGCACTAGCGCGGACTCTGTGTGGAAAGCAGAGGCATATACCGCTTCCAATGTGTCCCGTCCCAAATCATTATAGCCATAACCACTTGCATACTGGAAACATGCCTCACTGACACGGTTTTTCTGCATAGCCTGAAGCACCTTTAACTGATTGAATTCCGCTGTTTCCTCAAATTTACGGAATCGCGGGATAAGACTTTCCTCTACCTTTCTTCCAAACTGACAGACATCCTTTTCGATTCCCAGTTTTTCGTATATCTGATTAATTTCAAAACTCATACAATTCTCCTTGTAAATTAAAGTATATTCCTATTTGTCAGTTCCTCCTGCATTCTTGCAAGGAGGCGGTGCCCGTTATTTTCAAAATCTTTTTTATCCAGCCATATAGCGTCTTTTTCCCGTTTGAACCAGGTAAGCTGACGCTTAGCAAAATGGCGGGTATCACGCTTAATCCTGCAGACTGCCTCCGAAAGGGCAATATTCCCGTCCAAATAAGCAAGAATTTCCTTGTATCCAAGGCCCTGCATAGAAACCATATCTCTGGTACAGCCCCGTTTTTTTAAAGCCTGTACTTCCTCTACCAATCCTTCTTTTAGCATTTGATCCACACGGCAATTAATTCTTTCGTACAATCTTTCTCTGTCATCATAAAGTACAAAATAAGCAAAACGGTAGGGAGACTCTTTTTGCCGTTCCTTCTCGTTGTGCTCTGATATCCTTTTTCCTGTCTGATTATAGAACTCCAGCGCCCGGATAACACGTTTACTATTGTGGGCGTGAATTGATTCTGCGGATTTTGCATCCACTTTTCTTAACATTTCATGAAGATAACCGGAGCCTTTCTGCTGCACAAGTTCTTCCAGATATTCTCGGTATTTTGAATCTCTTTCATTGTGAGTAAAATCGATATCATACAGAAGGGCCTGAATATAAAATCCGGTGCCGCCCACAAGAATAGGAATCTTTCCTCTTTCGTAAATCTTCTCCATGGCTGCTTTAGCCATCTGCTGAAAACGTACTACATGAAATTCCTCCTCCGGCTCCAGCACATCTACCAGATGATGTACAACTCCCTCCATCTCCTCGGGATGGATTTTTGCTGAGCCAATATCCATATGTCTGTAAATCTGCATAGAATCTGCTGAAATAACTTCGCCCCCCACTGTTTTTGCAAGACCGATCGACAGCCTGGTCTTTCCGACAGCAGTGGGACCCGCCAAAATAATCAATGGCTTTTTCATTTATACAATCCTCTTAAATTTCTTTTCCAATTCCCGCTTGGTCATGGCTATAATTGTAGGCCTGCCGTGGGGACAATGATATGGATTCTCCAACAAAAGCAATTCCCCGATCAATGTATCCACCTCTCCAACGGACAGCCGGCTGTTTCCTTTGACGGCAGCCTTGCAAGACATAGAAGCCACTTTTTCGTCAATTAACTCCGGAGTCATGGGGGTGTTTAATCCATCGGCCAGGCCGTCCAGCATCTCAATCAGCAATTCCTTTTTTGCAATGCTAAACAGGTTGTCAGGAACCGCCCTGACTGCATATCCATCACCGCCAAAGGGTTCAATTTCAAAACCGATTCTCTCAAACCGCTCCATGTTTTCTTTTAGTATTTCTTCCTCCTGCATGGACAATGTAAGTATGATAGGAGGACTCAAATATTGAGAAGTAAACTCTCTGTCCTTCATTCCTCTTAAAGTTCTTTCATACAAAACCCGTTCATGGGCGGCATGCTGATCGATAATATAAAGATTATTTTGAAATTCCACCAGCCAGTAAGTGCCAAACACCTGCCCAATCAGTCTGTACTCTGCTTTCACATCCCTTTTCAGAAGCTTTTCTTCAAAAAGATCCATTTGTCTGGCTTCCTCAGTCTCGGGGGCAACAGCCTCTTCTGCATGATAGCTTCCTGTTTCACGTACAGTAGTGTACTGGGAAGCTGTCCGGTGTATATTTCCGGTATCAGATACCTCGGCAGAGGAAGCACGATTGTGATAAGATAAGACCCGTTCCCTCATTTTTCTAAGAAAATACTCCTCATCCTTTACCTCTTCTGCTTTTACTGTGTGCTCCGGCATTTCTGTTCTGGGTTTCAGAAGGAATGGGCTCTCCTCCCTGTCCTCCTTCACTTTTGGGGGTTCAGGTGCCTTCACCACCGGAATCAGTTCCGGCTCCAGAAGGGTTCTGTGTACACCTTCATATACCAAGTTATAGACCTGCTGCTGTTTTTGAAAACGCAGTTCCATCTTAGTGGGGTGAACATTCACATCTATATCTTCTCCATTTATGTAAAAGTGTAATACAAGAAACGGAAATTTGTGCTGCATCATAAAATCCTTGTAGGCATCTTCAACCGCCTTAGAAATCATAGCACTTTTTACATATCTTCCATTCACAAAAAAATTCTCGAAATTACGGTTTCCCCTGCTGACTGACGGGCGCCCAAGATATCCTGCAATTCTGACACCCTCCTTCTCGTAATCCATATCAATCAGATTAGAGGCTGCTTCTCTTCCATAAATACTGTAGATTACATCCTTTAATTTACCGTTTCCTGATGTCCTCAATTTTTCCTGTCCGTTGTTGACAAACTGAAACGAAACTTCGGGGTGGGAAAGTGCAAGCCGCATTAAAAGATCCTGTATATGTCCGGCTTCTGTCATGGGTGTTTTTAAAAATTTTCTTCTGGCGGGAACATTATAGAACAACTGACGGATTAGAAAAGTGGTTCCGTCAGGAGCCCCTGTGTCCTCCAGTGACTGTTCTTTCCCGCCTTCTATAACGTACCGGGTTCCAAATGGTTCATCTTTTGTTTTTGTAACCAGTTCGGCTTTTGTAACTGCGGCAATACTGGAAAGGGCCTCTCCCCGAAATCCCAGAGAAGAAATATGGGAAAGATCCTCTACACTGCGGATTTTGCTGGTAGAATGCCTTAAGAATGCATTGGGCACATCCTCCCGCGAAATACCGCTTCCATTATCTGTAACACGGATAAAAGAGATTCCGCCCTCCTGAATTTCAACTGCTACAGCAGAAGCACCGGCATCCATGGCATTTTCTGCCAGCTCCTTGACAATAGAAGCAGGGCGCTCAATCACTTCCCCGGCGGCAATCTTATCAATTGTAATTTGATCTAACACCTGAATATGTGACATAGCATTCCTCCTACCATCTGTTTTTCAGCTTGTTCTGCAGCCTGTATATAGTATTCAATGCATCAACAGGCGTCAGATTTCCGACATCGATTGTTTTTAGTTCTTCCAACACATCATCGTCCTTGACGGTATCGAAAAGAGATATCTGTGCAATGTCGACCTCATCATATTTTTTTGCCTTTGTCTGTTTTTTTGTTTCGTGCTCTTTCGCCGCAATCTCACTGACTCTTGCAGTTATATCTTCGTTACTTAATTCTTCTACAATTTCTTTTGCGCGGGTGGTTACAATGTCCGGTACTCCCGCCAGCTTTGCCACCTGGATTCCGTAGCTCTTGTCTGCCCCGCCCTTGACTATTTTGCGCAAGAAAACAATATCCTCACCCTTTTCTTTGACCGCAATACAGTAATTGTTTACATTCTGTATTTTGCCTTCCAGTTCAGTCAATTCATGATAGTGGGTCGCAAATAAAGTTTTAGCTCCCAGCAGGTGGGTGTCTGAAATGTATTCCACCACAGCCCAGGCGATAGACAGGCCGTCAAAAGTGCTGGTGCCCCTCCCTATTTCGTCCAGTATCAGCAAGCTTTTATTAGTAGCATTGCGCAAAATATTTGCTACTTCCGTCATCTCTACCATAAAAGTGCTCTGACCAGAGGCCAGGTCATCCGATGCCCCAACCCTGGTGAAAATCCGATCTACAAGCCCAATATCGGCTGCCGCAGCGGGCACAAAGGAGCCAAGCTGAGCCATCAGTACAATCAAGGCAACTTGCCTCATGTAAGTGGACTTCCCGGCCATATTCGGCCCTGTGATGATGGAAATCCGCTGTTTTTTATCATCCAGGTATGTATCGTTTGAAATAAACATATCATTGGGAATCATCTTTTCCACTACCGGGTGGCGTCCGTCTTTAATATTAATCACACCCTTTTGATTAATTTCCGGACGCACATAATTGCCTCTTTCCGCAACCAGTGCCAGAGATGTAAACACATCCAGTGCAGCTACTGCCTTGGCTGTTTTCTGAATCCTCGCTACCTCCCCTGCCACAGTATCCCGCACTGCACTGTACAGTTCATATTCCAGGGCATACAGTTTGTCCTCTGCCCCTAAAATAGTATCTTCCAGTTCTTTGAGCTCCGGGGTAATATAGCGCTCTGCATTTGCCAGCGTCTGCTTTCGGGTGTAATAATCGGGAACCATGTCTTTATAGGAATTGGTCACTTCCAGGTAATACCCAAAAACCTTGTTATACTTTACCTTCAGGTTCTTAATTCCTGTTTTTTCCCGTTCTTCTTCCTCAAGCCTGGCAATCCACTCTTTTCCATCCGATTTTGCGCGGCGCAGTTTATCTGCTTCCTCGCTGTACCCGTCTCGGATAATGCCGCCCTCTTTCATGGCAAGAGGTGGGTCGTCTGTAATCGCCTCTTTAATCAGGGTACACAAATCCTCCAGTGTATCCATATCCTCCCGGATTTCAGACAATAACTGGGAATGCATATCCTCCAGAATATAACGGATGGGGGGAAGCATTTCAAGAGAACTGCGAAAGGCCGTCAAATCTCTTGGATTTGCCGAGCCATATGTAATCCTTGTGACCAGCCGCTCCAAATCATAAATTGGGGCCAAATACTCCCTGATTTCTTCCCGGCTGATTGCCTCGTTTTTTAGCTCTTCCACAGCATCCAAACGTTTTTGAATTTCCTGTACTTCTATAAGAGGCTGTTCCACATATTTACGCAGAGTCCTGGCTCCCATTGCAGTTTTGCTCTTATCCAGCACCCAGAGAAGAGAGCCTCTTTTCTGCTTTTCTCTCAGAGTTTCAGTGAGCTCCAGATTTCTGCGCGTGGAACTGTCCAGCATCATATACTTTCCTGTGACATAAGGTGTAATATGTGTCAGCTGAGAAAGGTTATTTTTCTGAGTTTCCAGTAGATACTGCATCAAAGCTCCGGCGCTGATAACCCCGCTGTCAAAATCCTGCAGTCCCAATCCCGCAAGTGTAGAAACATGAAAATGCTCCAGCAGTTTTTCTCTGCAGATGGCATCATCAAAATACCAGGAATCCAGGGAATAAATGGCAATCCCCAGCCTGTCCCTCAAATCATCCAGATTCATACCGCTCATATAGCAAGACTCATTGCAGATAATTTCAGAGGGCATGAATTTGTAAATCTCATCTAACAGTTTTGTGCTGTCAGGCAATTCTGTCACAAAATAATCACCGGTAGTGACATCTGCAATAGAAAGTCCGTATCTGTCAGCTATGTAAACAATACACATCAGGTAGTTGTTTTTTGCCTCATCCAGTGCCTGGGCTGCAAGATTGGTCCCCGGAGTGACGATTCGGACCACATCCCGCTTCACCAGCCCCTTAGCCAGCTTCGGGTCCTCCATCTGCTCACATATGGCGACCTTATAACCTTTGGTCACCAGTTTATTCAAGTAACTGTCCACCGCATGATAAGGAACCCCACACATAGGAGCCCGCTCCTCAAGACCACAGTTTTTACCAGTCAGTGTAATCTCCAGTTCTTTTGAAGCTGTCAGTGCATCCTCAAAAAACATTTCATAAAAGTCACCAAGTCTATAAAATAGAATGCAGTCGGGATATTGGGACTTTGTCTCCGTATATTGCTGCATCATAGGGGTTAATTCTGCCACTTTTTTCTTCCTTTCGTTCCCAAAATTCCCCCTAAGTATAGCATTTTTTTATGAATTATGAAAGAGGAGGTTTTATTTGTCAAACTTACAACACGTGAAATTGAGGCTTCTCCTCCCCATAGAGCCAGTGGAGTAAATAACCTGTCAAAAAGATTCCCAGGACACACAGACCGGAAAACAGAATAATAAATGGCACACAAATCTGCCCGAAAAGTTGGAATATCTGGTCTGAATAATCCCACACGTCCCATCCCAGCCACTTATTCACAATAATTCCGGTAATAAATTCTGCCGCAGTCACAAACACCGCGCAGCGGATTACTTGAAGCCACAGCGGATCTTTCCATTTCATCCAGAGTCCCTGCTGTGCAAAAAACACCATGCACGCTCCTCCCAATACAAACATGGACCAGTGGGAAAACCCTCTGAATACCATTTCAAACGCATAATAAATTGTGCCTCCCAGCGTCCATAGAAATAAATATTCACTTAGTTTCTTCACAAAAAATGCCCTCCTATATAGTATTCATATGATACCAGGGTCACAAGGTCATGCGTTTCATGCTTGCATGAAAAAGCATGACTTTGGGACCTGCAAAACATGAGAAAGAAGCCCGAGTAGGGCGGATTTCGAATGTTTTTAGGATTGCGGGAGCACAAAGTGCGGAGCAATCCGTAGGTATCAGGGGGCAAAATACCTTTTGTCCCCTACATCATTCATATATAGTCTGGACGTTTTTATATGAAATATAATTGGAATTTATTTCTTAAGCAATTCTCCAATATAGTAAAAGCCTTTACATTCTTTCAGTTTTACATCAATAATTTTCCCAATCAAACTCTCACCTCCCGGAAAATGAACTAACTGATTGTTGCTCATTCTTCCTGTCATAAGCAGTGAGTCGTGGTCATTCACGCCCTCCACCAATATCTCTTGAACAGTATCCGTATGTACACTGCACACTTCCCCGGAAATTTTTTGCACTTCCTGAAGCAAACGGTTAAATCTATCCTTCACCACTGCATCCGCGACCTGCTTTTCCATCGATGCAGCCGGAGTTCCTGTCCTTTTTGAATAAATGAAAGTAAAGGCACTGTCATAGCGTACTTTTCTGACCACATCCAGAGTCTCTTGGAAATCTTCCTCTGTTTCAGTTGGAAACCCCACAATAATATCCGTAGTCAGAGAAATATCAGGAACAGCTGTGCGGATTTTATCTACAAGCTCCAGATAGTGCTCTTTGGTATAACCACGGTTCATACTTTTTAGAATCCGGCTGCTTCCCGATTGTACAGGTAAATGCAGATGTTTACATATCTTTTGGGACTTTCCCATCACCTCGATCAGTTCATCAGATAAATCCTTCGGGTGAGAGGTCATGAAGCGAATTCTTTTGAGTCCTTCTATTTTTTCAATTTCCTGTAAAAGCTCAGCAAAACTCATGGGGGTTTTCAGATTTTTACCATAGGAATTCACATTTTGGCCCAACAGCATAATTTCCACTACTCCATCGGCCACCAGTGCTTCTATCTCACGGATAATATCCTGGGGATTGCGGCTTCTTTCCCGTCCTCTCACATAGGGTACGATGCAGTAGCTGCAAAAATTGTTGCAGCCGAACATGATATTTACTCCAGATTTAAAAAAATACTTTCTTTCACTCGGAAGATCTTCCACAATTTTATCTGTATCTTTCCAGATATCAATCACCATTCCCTGAGATTCTAAACGTGTCACAATCAACTCAGCAAATTTGTAAATGTTGTGAGTACCAAAAATCAAATCTATATATCGATAGCTCTTTTTCAGTTTCTCCACAACTTCCGTTTCCTGCATCATACAGCCACATAGGCCTATCAGCATATAAGGATTGTCCTTCTTCCCCTTTTTTAACTGTCCGATTCTTCCATAGACCCTCTGATTGGCATTCTCGCGGACAGTACAAGTGTTGTAAATAACAAAATCTGCCTTTTCTTCCTCTGTCTCCTCCCGATAACCAATTTGCTCCAGAATGCCGGTCAACTTCTCTGAGTCCCTTGCGTTCATCTGACACCCAAAGGTTGTGACATGTGAGAAAAGCGGGCGCCCTGCCTTTTCACTCATTTGTTTTACATATCCACGCGCCTTCTTGATAAAATAATACTGTCTTTTCGGTTCGTCTACCGGTGCCGGTTTGCTGAGATCTATAGTGTCCAGAATTGTTTCAAACTCTTCATTTTTTGTATTATCAATCATTACATATATTCCTTTCCTTATCATACATTTATACATTATACTTTAAGGGCTTTGTTTTTTCAACGAAAAACCGCACCTTTTAAAGTGCGGAAGTCCGTTTAACATGTATAAGTCTCCTCTTCTGTAATAATCATTTCCGGACGGATATCGTGTGCCTCGGCTGGAAAAGTGTCGAGGCACTGCATGGAGTAGGCAAGTGCTATTCTTCGAAATTGGGGGTGCTGCTTTAGATAAGAATCATAAAAACCCTTTCCATAGCCGATACGGTTACATTGTCTGTCAAACGCAACCCCGGGCATGACAACCAAAACATTATCTCCACAGGCCGGTGTCTTTTCCGGCGGTTCCATAATTCCAAAATACCCTTCACTTAATTCATCAGTACCTTCTATGTAATAAAATTCCATCTTTCTTTTTTGCTTAAAGGTTACAGATTTCTCCTGCAAATCAGAAATGTTCTCCTTCGCGGCAAAGTTATCCACAATAATCTTCGGAACCGCAACTTTTTTCCCCATTTTTAAAGAATAAGAAATCAGCTTCTCCGTGGACACCTCCTCCACGAAGGAAACATAACAGTAGATTTCTCCGGCATGTCTATACAACGGATGGCTGATTATCTGTTCAAAAATCTTGTCACTGAAAGCCTGTCTCATTTTCGGATTAAGTGCGGCCCGCTCATTTCTTATCCTTGTTCTAATTTGCTTTTTTGTCTCCATATTTTTCACCAAGATTCACTATTGTTCCGTCTTTTTCCTCAATATCAATATTGTCAAGCTGACTGCGCAGGTTGCGCTTGAAGGAATCAATATATTCCTGACGGAGCACTTTCTGCTCCTTCTTTTCACATTCAGTCAGGCCTTCAGCCTTGGATTTCCTATATAATGCGTTAATTCGTTTAATCTTTTGTTCGTCCATCTTTTTCTCCCACTACTTGATAGATTTCGTCCACTTATCAGCTGGAATAGTTCTCCAAAAAGCCGTACACCTCTGACTCTTTCTCAACATACTTTCCGCTTTTCACTTCTTTTTGTACATCCTCGGGCAAATCTGAGACCAGAATACTGGTAACCTCGTAGACTGTTGTTTTGTCATATAGGTATACAACCACATATCCGTGGAGTTCACATATATAATATCCCTCATTCTTTGTTGCGTCGCCCTTTGTCGTCACACTTTCAGTTGTTTTCTCCTGCTCTGACTTCGCCTCCTGCCGGTCCATTGTGTGCCGGTAACTGAGCTGATATCCAATGCCCAATATAATAGCCAATAAAAATATCCCTGTAAAAAAGCCAACATAATACTTCTTTTTCATAAGGATTCAACTCCTTTTTTTCATACAGTATTGGCTTTTTTACCGCTTTTATACAGTTTTTACTAATATTCCTCTTCAGAGAGCAGATGTAACCTTCTGCAGAGCCGCAGAATCTTATTTCCCTGAGGCAAAGCAAGGATATCATCTACAGAAAGAACTCCAAGCTTTAACACACTTACGGCATAGACAAGTACTGCGATCAGGATGGAAATTATGGTAGCAAAACGTCCTCCAATCAAGATGTCCAGAACCAGATGTACCGCATATGTCACAACTCCCATAATAACCGCCGCCAGCAGAGGGCGTACATAGTTCTTCTCCATATCCTGTTTATAGCCGCTTGCTTTGTGGATGGCACTCATATTTAGAATGCACATGCAAAGTGCAAACACAATATTGCTTCCCACCAGTGCATAAATATTCCATTTGAAAACAATCAGCATAATCAGCAGTGCAATGATATGTATCACCAGTGAGATTCCCGCGTTTTTCGCCGGTGTTGATATCTTGTCCAATCCTTGAAGAATAGAATTTGACACTGTGGAAAGGCAGTACAAAACTATTGTAATGGCGCCCAATGCCAGGAGTGCGGCCGGGGTGGTGCTGGCATCGTTGAACAAAAGAACCATAATCGGAGATGCAAGTACCACAAATCCTACGAAGCAGGGAATTGCAATCAACATAGTGAATCGAATTGACTGGTTAATCTTATTATAAACCTGGGGCCTATTACTTGTTGTCACTGCTGCAGTCAGACTGGGTATGACAGAAGCTGCCAGCCCGTTCGCCATAGCCAGGGGCACACTGATCAATGTATTATATTTGCCGGAATAAATTCCCAGAAGGGCCATATACTTTTCTTCTGTGAACCCCTGCGCGGCCATGATCATATTGAAAAGTGTCATGTCCAGAATCTGGTTAATATTGTAAACTGCCGTGCTGAAAATCACCGGGATAATAGTCGCTATCAGAATCTTAAGTATCCGGCTGTAACTTTCTGTCCTTCGGCTTTTATCCCTGCGGATCTGTCTCTTTATAACATCCTTGTACACAAAAAAGGCAAAAATCAGAAACAATAATGCGAAGAGCGCTCCGACAATTGTACCTACAGTAGCTCCTGCTGCACCGTAGGCCGGCCCCAGCAATTCATTGTTCTGCTTCTCAGCTGCCCGTGTCCCGACTTTAAAAAGAAACACTGCACCGAGAATGCTTACAACTGCATTGACGATCTGCTCAATTATTTGGGACACTGCTGTCGGCACCATAGTCCCCAAACCCTGAAAATATCCCCTGAGCACTCCCAAAATAGAAACAATGAAAAGTCCCGGTGCCAATACCTTAAGTGCAAAAGCACTTAAGGGAGATTTCATCAGATGGGTGGAGAACGCATCTGCTCCGAAAAAAATAATCAGTGCAAAGAGGGTCCCCACTACTATCGCAAAAATTAAGGAACATGTAAATACCCTAAATGCATTTTTGCGCTGCTTCATTGCCATTCTCGCAGAAACCAGCTTGGATACGGCAGTTGGAAGGCTCAAAGAAGAAAGAACCAGTGCCATAGCATATACCTCAAAGGCATACCCGTAAAACCCGATCCCCTCATCTCCCAGAATATTCGTCAGGGGGATCCGGTATACAACACCAATGATTTTTGTAATAACACCGGCGGCTGCCAGTATTGCTCCCTGCATCAGGAAATCATCTTTTTTTGCTTTTCGCTTATGTGACTCAGCCATATGTATCCTCCGTTATTTACATTACCTCAATATTTGAACATTTTGTAAAATATCACTCTGCTTTTTCTCCATAATGAGACGCTCCTCGTCTTTCATATGGTCATATCCGAATAAATGAAGCATACTGTGGGCAATAAGAAAAGCAAATTCCCGCCTCGGGGTGTGCCCATAATACTCTGCCTGGGAAAGTACCTTGTCCTTGGAAATGACAATATCTCCCAGCATCAGTTCGCCGGATTCAGGATTAAAAGCATCTTGAGTGTTCTCCTCCAGGGCAGAAAAATCTCCGGGAGTCTCATATTCCAGCATGGGAAATGAAAGAACGTCTGTAGGCTTGTCTATCTGACGGAACATTTGGTTCATTTCCCGGATATCCTCATCTGTGGTAAGCAGCAGGTTTATTTCCGCTTCATATGGACATCCCTCATATTCCAGCGCAGCTTCGATCACAAGCTCTGCTGTCTGTTTTGTGTCAAAAGGCAGAACTGCGGTACCTTCCTCTTCCGTGTATAAACTCATGTTTATCTCCTCTTATGATTCTTTTTTGATTTGTAACTTGATTTATTTTCAAATCGAGTTCCCTTTTTCTCATAGTCCTCATAGGCTTTTACAATTTTCTGTACAAGCGGGTGACGCACGACATCTTTGCTCGTCAGTGTACAGATACTTATATCCTCAATATTTTTTACCACATTCACTGCCACATCCAGGCCTGAAACGGCACCGGCAGGTAAATCCTTCTGAGTGGAGTCTCCGGTAATCACTACTTTAGAGCCAAATCCGATGCGGGTCAGAAACATCTTCATCTGTGCAGGTGTAGTGTTCTGTGCTTCATCCAGTATAATGAAAGCATTGTCCAGAGTACGCCCTCTCATGTAAGCAAGAGGAGCTACCTCAATCAATCCCTTCTCCGAATTCTTCAGAAAACTTTCCGCCCCCATAATCTGATACAGAGCATCGTAAAGCGGCCTGAGGTAAGGATCAATTTTGCTCTGCAGGTCTCCCGGAAGAAAGCCAAGCTTCTCCCCTGCCTCGATGGCAGGCCGGGTCAGAATAATCCGGCTGACTTCCTCCCGCTTAAAAGCTGTAATTGCCATTGCCATGGCGAGATAGGTCTTTCCTGTTCCGGCAGGTCCAAGTCCAAAAGTTATCATTCTATTTCGAATGGCATCCACATAGCGTTTCTGTCCCAGCGTCTTAGGTTTGATCGGTTTTCCCTGGAGAGTATGACAGATTACCTCCCTGTCAATCTCTACGAGACTCTCCTCCTGATTTTCAAAAACAAGGGATATGGCATAATCTACATTTTGCTCTGTGATGACATTTCCGCGTTGGGAGAGCTCCGTAAGCTGAGCCAGAATGTTCTTTACTTTTTCCACAGCCGGGCTTTCTCCCAAAATTTTTGTCTCCCCGTCCCGTGGTATCAGCGTGACACGGAAGGCACGCTCCAGTTTTTTCGCGTATGCATCAAACTGGCCGAATACATTTTTCTCATGTTCGGCCGGTATATCAATTATCAGTTCTGACAGACTCATCCTGTTCGTTCCTTTCAATTTCAATGATTTCCGTATCTGCCTCCTGGGTAATTCTTTCATTCAAAAAGAGTTCTCCTGTGGCAGAAGCCTCGTTTTGGCCTATGTGTATTTTAACACTATTTTCCTTGATTTGAATACCTTTTTCTTGTAACCTTTTGGAAAATTGTTCAAAGTTTTCAGTTAATTGCTTCTGAATCTCTTCTTTTGTATATGTTTTTTCTTTCGGGGTGTAAGATTTTATAACTTTACTCCCGTAAGATATTGGAAGATAAAAATTTTCACCCAGTTTAAGTTGGTGTTCATTTGTTCGCAAATCCCATTCCTTGTAATTGTTTTTGAGTGTCCCCAAATCTACAAACCAAGAACCTATTTTAACATAATACTGGTATCTTTTGGACTTTTCATAATACTTTTTTTTATATTTTGTGCTGATTGTATCCTTATAATGCATCTGCGTGTCCGCAAAAATATCTGCATCCGCTTTTTGATATTGGTATCCGACAACTTCCAGGCTGTCGTTAACCACCTCTACTCTGCCGGATACCAGAATATCTCCTTTAGACACCGTGTCCCCCTCATGCACCTGAGGTACGCCCGTTCTGGTAATAATACTGGTAATAACACCGTCTTTGGAGGCAATCAGGTCCTTAGGCTGTTCTGTATCTTCCGGACTTTGGGCATCCACACCTTTTGCCGGGCTGACCGTCTTATCCTCCCCGTCTTCCCGGAAAGTATCCTCATTTTCTTTTATCTGTATGTTAAGCCTGCTTCCGTCAATGGAGGCAGACACCCATACGATATCATCATACTCCTTTCGGATATCTTTTACAATCTGTGCACAGTCTACTTTACTTTTTGGCATATGGGGGGCAACATTCTTCGTTTCCAAAAACTCCAGCAATGTCTCATTGGTCCACTTCTCATTTCCTTCAAAATGAATGTCCCAGATAAAACTAGAGTAAAGATACAGCAATCCCATACAGAGAAAGAAACTTAAGAAAAAAAGTTTTCTTTTCCTGTATTTATATATAAAAAAAGGAAGACCAACTCTCGAGATAAGCACTACTCTTGTATGCGTCTTCCTTACAATAGGCCTAAGCTTCCGGAATCCTTTCAGGCTCATATACAGCTCATATGCATTGCCGCAGGGAGTAAGTCCCCATATGTAAATTTGATGATGTCTGCAAAGGTTTAAAAAACGTTCCGGGGAGTAGCCTTCCACCCGGATCTTCACGTATCCCCGCATATACCGAATTATTGACTGAATCACAGTTTCCTTACCTCACTTACAATATTCTAGTGAAACTATCCTGCCTGTTATCTTCATTTCATCATTGGTATAATATTCTATCTGCAAATGCTTGCCCTGCAGCTTGATTTGATATCCTTTTGTCTGTACACGGATCAATACATCTGTGTATTCTATGATTCCCCTGTAATTCTCAATGCAAACCTCCCCCGCCCCGATGATTGTCACGACAGCCGCCCCGAGAACTACGTCCTTGGGCATACTTGCAGCAGATGCAAGCTTCTCCTTTAATCTATCATTCTCTCTTTCTTTGCCCATATCAAAATGCCACACATACGCCCTTTATTTGTAGTATATGTGCAGAAATTTTGTCTTATTCTTATGTTGCTTCAACTCACTTCGTAAAAAGCACAGGATACCAAGTGGTCTTTCATCATGCCTACTGCCTGCATAAAGGAATAGATAAAAGACACAGCTCCCCTGGATAAGAAAAACTGTGCCTTTATAATTATGCTTCTAAAAACGGTCAATATAATTTTTAGACTCTGGCCACACCGCTCTTTCTTGCAGCTTCTGCAACGGCCCTAGCAACTTCATCTGCAACGCGTTTGTCAAATGGATTCGGAATAATATAGTCAGGTGACAGTTTATCTTCCTCTACCAAGCCCGCAATAGCATATGCCGCAGCTACCTTCATCTCATCGTTGATGTCCTTCGCACGTACATCCAGTGCGCCGCGGAAAATACCGGGAAATGCCAGTACATTGTTAATCTGGTTCGGGAAATCACTTCTTCCGGTACCGATGACTGCGGCACCTGCTTTTTTAGCCAGATCCGGCATAATCTCCGGAACAGGATTCGCCATCGGGAAAAGAATTGGCTTGTCGGCCATATTCTTTACCATTTCCTCTGTAACAGTTCCCGGGGCAGATACGCCGATAAATACATCTGCACCCGCTAATACATCTGCCAGAGTCCCTTTTTCCATGCCAAGGTTACAGATTTCAGCCATCTCTGCTTTTTCGGTATTTAAACCTTCACGGCCCTTGTAGATAGCACCTTTCCGGTCACACATAATAACGTTTTTAAGTCCCAGGCTTACTAAGAGCTTTATGATAGCAATTCCTGCTGCACCTGCACCGGAAGTAACTACTTTTATCTCGTCAAGATTTTTTCCCGTCAGCTTCAGGGCATTAATAAGCGCTGCCGCTGTTACGACCGCCGTACCATGTTGGTCATCGTGAAAAATCGGAATATCACAGCATTCTTTAAGCTTCTTTTCAATTTCAAAACATCTCGGCGCAGAAATGTCTTCCAGATTCACTCCGCCAAAACTTCCTGCCAAAAGACTTACCGTCTTTACGATTTCATCCACATTCTTTGTGCGTACGCACAGAGGAAACGCATCTACGCCGCCGAATTCTTTAAATAGCACACATTTCCCCTCCATAACAGGCATTCCGGCTTCAGGACCAATGTCTCCAAGTCCTAAGACTGCAGTTCCGTCCGTAATAATTGCCACCATGTTGGCACGGCGTGTATATTTGTAAGATAAGTCTACATCCTCTGAAATCTTTAAACAAGGCTCTGCAACTCCCGGAGTATAGGCAACAGACAAATCTTCTGGTGTCTCAAGTTTTGCTCTGCTGGTCACTTCAATCTTGCCTGCCCATTCCTCGTGTTGTTTTAATGCAAATTCCTTCTTGTCCATGTTTTTACTCTCCTTTTCTATTGCTTTTCACCTGTTTTTATTGTTCTTTTACCTGTCTCCAAAAACCTTTTAATATTTCAACAGAATGGTTCATTGCCTGCGTTTCTTCTTCATTCATAGGAATTCTAAAGCTCTTTTCAATTCCTTCTCCTCCGATGCGGCATGGAAGGGAAACAGCGACACCTGCCCACTCTCCAAAGCTCTCATCCAGCACGTGAGCCACAGGGAGTATGGCGCCTTCATCCTTCGTGATTGCTTCTACGATTGTTGACACTGACATTGCAACCCCGTAGAAAGTTGCACCTTTCAGTCCGATTACTTCGGCTCCGCCTACCTTCGTATGTTCTGCAATTGCTGCTTTGTCAAGTGAGATTCCTGTCTGTTCTTCATACTCCGTCATAGGAAGGCCGCCTACTATGGCCGAGCTCCATACCGGCACCTGACTGTCTCCATGCTCTCCGACAATATATGCCTGAACATCTTTTACATTCACACCAAGTTCTGTACTGATATTATAACGGAACCTGGCAGTATCCAAAGAAGTCCCGCTTCCGATTACCCGGTGGGCCGGGAGTCCTGAAAATTCTTTTACCTCCGTAGTCATAACATCCGCAGGATTGGAAACAACAATAATTAGCGGGTTTTCAGCATATTTCATGATACTCTCTGTAATACTTCTGATAATGGAAACATTGGTCTTCGCCAGCTCCAGGCGGGTCTGCCCCGGCTTTCTTGCGATTCCGGCAGTAATAATAATGATATCTGCACCTGCACATTCCTCGTATCCGGCCTGCCTGACCTGTACCTGATGATGAAAGCTGGTTCCATGTGCAATATCAAGAGCTGCACCTTTCGCTCTGTCCTGGTTTACATCCACCAGAACAATATCCTCAGCCTGGGCTTTTGCCATGAGGGTATAGGCAATTGCCTCCCCTACATTCCCGGCTCCGACTACAACAATCTTTTTTCCGTTTGTACTTTGCATATTTGCACTCCTTTTGCTGTAATATTTTTTGGCATTTCAGGTTTTTAAGAACTTGATGTAAAGCCTATAATTAAATGTCAAATGTGACCTTGTTAAAAAAATCACTTTTTACGCAAGTCTATCACATTACAGCATAAGTGTCAAATGTTTGTATAAAAAACTTTTGTTGGGCAATATTCTTCTGCGAATTCTGCATCCGGATAATGTATGACCAGTTAACCAGAAAAATCCCAGAAGAATTGTTTCTCCCGGGACCTATTTATGATAGGGTGCTCCTTGTATAATCCGGTAACTTCTGTAAATTTGTTCCAGCAAAATAACCCTCATCAGCTGATGTGGGAATGTCATACATGAAAAACTGAGTGCATAGTCTGAATGTTTCGTGACTTTTCTACTAAGACCTATAGAACCGCCAATGACAAAGATGATATGGCTGATGCCGGATATGCCTAGTCCTTCTATCTTTCCTGCCAGGTCTTCGGAGGTAAGCTGACATCCCTGTATCTCCAGAGTGATGACAAAAGCATCATCCCGGAGATATTTCAGAAGGCGCTCTCCCTCTTTTTCCCTGATACTGTTCTCAACAGTCTCACTGATCTGGTCAGGCGTTTTTTCATCTGCGACTTCTATAACTTCAAGTTTGCAATATTTACTCAGGCGTTTAGTGTATTCCGCAATAGCGTCTTTCAGATATTTTTCTTTTATCTTTCCTACTGTCAAAAGTGTAATCTTCATTTACATCCATTATTTGTCTCTATTGCGCAGATATTCATCAATTCCCTTTGCACCGGCTTTTCCTGCACCCATAGCAAGAATAACGGTAGCTGCTCCGGTTACGGCATCACCGCCTGCATATACGCCTTCTTTTGAAGTCTGTCCGGTTTCTTCTTCCGCAATGATACATTTCCTTCTGTTTACATCCAGTCCGATTGTAGTAGAAGAAATCAACGGATTAGGTGATGTTCCAAGAGACATAATCACAGTGTCTACTTCAATCTCATACTCAGAGCCGGGAATCTCTATGGGGCGCCTCCTGCCTGATGCGTCAGGTTCCCCCAGTTCCATCTTAACCACTTTCATCCCCCGGACATTGCCGTTCTCATCTACAAGTATTTCTTTTGGATTGGTAAGGAGGTCAAAGATAATCCCCTCTTCCTTCGCATGATGCACTTCTTCAACTCTGGCTGGAAGTTCTTCTTCACTTCTTCTGTATACAACATGCACTTCTGCGCCAAGCCTCAAAGCAGTTCTTGCTGCATCCATAGCTACATTTCCGCCCCCGACAACTGCAACCTTCTTTCCTGCGGCAATAGGAGTGTCGTAGGAATCATCAAAAGCCTTCATCAGATTGCTTCTTGTCAGATATTCATTTGCGGAAAATACACCATTTGCGTTCTCTCCCGGAATTCCCATAAACATGGGGAGACCTGCTCCCGAGCCTATAAATACTGCCTCAAAACCTTCTTCATCCAATAACTGGTCAATCGTAACAGACTTGCCGATTACAACGTTTTTCTCAAATTTAACTCCTAAACCCTTTACCTTTTCTATTTCCTTTGCCACAACCCTCTGCTTCGGAAGACGGAATTCAGGAATACCATATACAAGCACACCGCCCAACTCGTGAAGCGCTTCAAAAACTGTCACGTCATAGCCCATCTTTGCCAAGTCTCCGGCACAGGTAAGTCCTGAGGGACCGGAACCGATGACTGCTACCTTCTGTCCGTTCTTTTCCTTGGGGCCTTCCGGATTAATATCATTCTCCAGGGCATAATCTGCCACAAATCTTTCTAGCTTTCCGATAGACACCGGCTCACCTTTAATTCCGCGGATACATCTCTGTTCACATTGTGATTCCTGGGGACATACACGTCCGCAGACAGCCGGCAGTGCGGAGGATTCACTGATTACCTTGTAAGCTTCTTCAATATTACCTGCTTTTACTTCCTTGATAAATCCAGGAATATTGATTGCCACCGGACACCCCTGGATACATCTTGCATTCTTACACTCCAGGCAGCGGGTAGACTCATCCATCGCTTCTTCTTTATTATATCCAAGACAAACCTCTTCAAAATTCTTTGCTCTTACTTCCGGCGCCTGTTCTCTTACAGGTACCTTCTTTAACATATCTGCCATTAGTTATCACCTCCACAGACACCACAGCCGCCGTGATGGGTGTCCCCTTCCTGCAATCTCAAAATTTCACGGCCTTCCTCTGTCTTGTACATGCGGGATCTTGCCATAGCCTGATCAAAATCCACAAGATGCCCATCAAACTCGGGACCGTCCACACATGCAAACTTCACTTCATCACCTACCTGGAGACGGCAGGCTCCGCACATACCGGTTCCGTCAACCATGATTGGATTCATGCTGACAATCGTATGAAGATTCAGCTTCTTGGTGAGCAGACAGACAAATTTCATCATAATCATGGGGCCGATGGCTACACATACATCATAGTGTTTGCCCTCATTCTGCACAAGATCCTCTATGACAGAGGTAACCATACCGGAACGGCCATAAGAGCCATCATCTGTAGTTATATACAAGTTACCTGCCACAGCCTCCAACTCTTTTTCCAAAATTAATAAATCTTTTGTTTTAGACCCGACAATAACATCCGCATCAATCCCGCGCTCATGCAGCCATTTCACCTGTGGATAAACAGGGGCAGCGCCGACACCACCGGCCACATATAATATCTTTTTGTTCTTTAACTCTTCAATATCCTCACTGATAAACTCAGACGGCTGGCCCAAAGGTCCCACGAAGTCGCGGAAGCTGTCCCCTGCTTTAAGCTCCGCCATTCTGGTCGTGGAAGCTCCTATTGCCTGAAATACGATTGTGATCGTTCCGTTTTCCCTGTCATAGTCACAAATCGTAAGCGGAACCCTCTCTCCTTTATCGTCCATCTTTACAATTATAAACTGACCCGGCTGACAATGACTGGCAACACGCGGTGCATGTACATCCATCAGATACGTCTTGTCAGCAAGTGTTTCTGCTTTTAATATCTTATACATCTTATTCCTCCTTGTCCCCTATAAATAACAACCCTTTCTATAATACGACATAAACAGGGGCTTGGCAAGTCTTCTTTTTTATAGAGCCCACCTGTTTTGACAGTATATGTAACAGTTCAGCCATGCGAATTTCCGACAGCGTAGGCAGGAGAAAGCTTGCTTTCGTATGCATATGCTGCCGAAAATTCATATGGCGCTCTGCCACAGCGAGATGAAGCGCAGCACCAGTATATAAAAAGCAGGGACAGGCATTTTGGTTTGCCTGCCCCCCAACTCTATGTATATAAGATTCTCTTAGATTCTGTCAAATTTTGAAAGACTTGGCATTTTCATTAGAAATCCACTTCAGTCCCATAATAAATACAATAAAACAACTTTTCCATCTCCACAGGCGTAATGCTTCTTGGATTAGAGCCTGTACAGGCATCCCCTACAGCCAGTTCAGAAATATGAGCAATCTTCTCTTTGAATTCATCTTCCACAATTCCAAATTCCTTCAAGGTTTTAGGTATTTTGAGCTGTACATTGAAATCATCTATCTTTTCACACAGGCTGTTGATCAGGGCCTTCTCAGAAGTTCCGGGAAGTCCTGTGCGGCGTGCAATTTCAGCATAACGTTTCGCAGCCACAGGGTCTTTTGCATTGTACTTAATAACAAATGGCAGATACATTGCATTTGCACATCCGTGTGTAATGTGTCCGGTAGAAAAAGCAGCCCCTGTCTTATGTGCCATAGAATGTACAATACCAAGCAGGGCATTGGAAAATGCCATTCCTGCCAGACATTGGGCAGTGTGCATTTGCTCTCTTGCATTCTGATTGCCCTTATAAGATTCTGGCAGATAATCAAATACCATCTCGATTGCCTGGATTGCCAGTGGATCTGTGAAAGGGGAATTCAAAGTGGATACATAAGCTTCAATCGCATGAGTCAGTGCATCCATCCCAGTATAGGCTACCTGTTTTACAGGAAGTGCCTCTACTAGCTCTGCGTCCACGATTGCTACATCGGGGGTAATATTGAAATCAGCCAGCGGATATTTTACACCTGTATGATAATCTGTAATGACTGAAAATGCCGTGACTTCTGTTGCAGTACCTGAAGTAGAGGGGATTGCAGCGAATTTTGCTTTCTGTCTCAATTCAGGAAAGTTAAACGGAATACATAAATCTTCAAATGTTACATCAGGATATTCATAGAAAGCCCACATCGCCTTGGCTGCATCGATCGGAGACCCTCCGCCCATGGAAACAATCCAGTCCGGCTCAAAAGCCCGCATTACCTCTGCGCCCTTCATAACTGTCTCAACTGATGGGTCCGGCTCCACGCCTTCAAAAAGTTTAACTTCCATCCCGGCTTCTTTTAGATATCCTACCGCTTTGTCAAGAAATCCCTGGCGCTTCATGGAACCGCCTCCGACTACAAGAACAGCTTTTTTCCCCTTTAAGTTCTTGAGTTCTGCCAGACTTCCTTTTCCGTGATAAATGTCTCTTGGTAACGTAAACCTGCTCATTTAATTGCATCTCCTTTACAGTCTTGTTATTCTCTTAACAACCATACTATACCACCGTTAAACTTTTAACGCAACCATTATGCCGTGAATTTCTTATAAAAGCTTGCACAAAATCCAGTACAATTATAGGCCATCGCGAAAAATATAATTTCACGATGGCCTATTGTCTTTCTATTATATCATGTTTTTGGGGTGTGGTATATCAGCCTGCCGGCTCCAATACATAGTTTCGTTTTGTTACCTGAGTATATTTACCCTGTTTGCTGACAAGAACCGCGCTAAACATGGTCTGTCCTTCCGGCATATCTATAGGCCCTTCGTATTTTGCCGATGTGTCCGATGGCTCGCTGCCGTCCAGTGTGTAATACGCTGTATATCCTTCGGGAACATTGATGGTAATCTGTGTTGCCGCATCATACTGCCCCGTCGAAGGAGTGACCGCAGGCGCGTCTGCAACAGGAATATTAATTGTATATACTTTAGAGACTGTCAGGCTTGGAATTTCCCTTTTATTCACTGAAATAGCCATAACGGTAGTCTCGCCCTCCTGCAAAAGAATGGGCTCCGTATACTTTTCAGAAGATGTATCAGGCTCTGAGCCATCTGTAGTATAATAAATTGTTTCACCCGAGGAGTTTAAGGAAACCTCCTGCACCTCAGAATATGTACCTTCTTCCAGGCTAAACTCAGGTGCATTGGATACATAAGCCTGCACCCCTTTTAAAACTTCATCATCCTCACAATCATCTAAAAGTTCAGACACTTTGAGAAGCTGGTCGGTGTCTACATAAAAACTAATCACCGCCCTGTACAACTCCACATTGGACGGCTGCGAACTGATTGCCGTCAGAAATACTGCTTCTGCCCCATCTAAATCGTCCTGCTGGATATATACCTTTGACAATCCGGTATAGCCTTCGGGCTTTTTTTCATTTTTAGAAATTGCACTATTAAAATAGTTTTCCGCCGCTGTATAATCTCCGGACCGCAGGGCCTGATTTCCTTTGCTCATCTGTCCCGCATAGGAATTTTGATAAAGAAAAAAACCGGACATGCCAGCAAGAACAGCAAAAACCAGCAGAATAATCAGTGCTCTCTTACGGCGCTTCTTTGCCAGCCGTTTTTTGCGGGCTATTTGCTGGCGTCTCTTTTCCTCCGCTTCTGCCCTGCCCTGCCTCATAGCCCCTGTCGTCTGTCTGTTTCTTGGCCCCTGGCTTGCAGCATTTCTTCTTGCCCGTATCTCATCTAGTTCGTTCTGACTGAGGACTCTCGTGGAATTATTATACTCTAAAGCTTCTCCCCGGCGGTATCTTCTGATATCATCCGTCTTAATCTGTCTTGTGGCATCTTCAACAGAGCCCTTCACTTCCCGTGCAAGGACATCTTCCAGAGGATTATAATCTGGTACAATCTGAACTTCCATATTACATTCCGGGCAATATAACATATCATCCGGAATTATGGCACCACAATGTGTACACCTCATATTGTTTCCTCCTATTTGCGTACAGTTTCCACACAGTTATTCATCAGCATGGCTATTGTCATTGGTCCGACTCCTCCAGGAACAGGAGTAATTGCGGATGTCTTGCGGGCTACATCTTCATAATCCACATCTCCACAGAGCTTATTGTCTTTGTCATGGTGCATGCCCACATCAATGACAACAGCCCCGGCTTTTACATACTCAGAATTGATAAACTGCTTTTTCCCTACAGCAACAATTAAAATATCAGCTCTTTTTGCAACCTTCTTCAGCTCTTTTGTACGTGAATGCGCCACTGTCACCGTTCCATTTTCACGAAGCAAAAGTGCAGCCATCGGCTTACCCACAATATTGCTTCTTCCAATTATGACACATTCTTTTCCCGCAATTTCAATATTCGAGCGTTTCAAAAGCTGAATGATTCCGGCAGGAGTACAGGACACAAATCCCTTTTCCCCTATCCAGAGACGGCCCACACTGACCGGATGAAAACCGTCCACATCTTTGTCCGGTGAAATAGTACGTATAATCTTATCCTCATCAATGTGGGGCGGCAACGGAAGCTGTACAAGAATCCCGTTGACACTTGTGTCAGCATTGAGCTTTTCCACCAGATTCACAAGCTCTTTCTCCGTAGTTGTCTCCGGCAGCTCAAAAGCACTGGACTCAATCCCCACATATGCACAGGCCTTTTTTTTATTTCTTACATATACAGTGGATGCAGGATCCTCTCCTACCTGCACAACAGCCAGACAAATATGCCCTCCTGCCTCCTTTATTTTATTAACTTCTGCTTTAAGCTCATCCTTTATCTGGCTGGAAATTAATTTTCCGTCAATTATCCGTGCCATCTGCATCCTCCTTAAAATAAACCGGTAATTTTGCCGTCTTCTGTCACATCAATCTGGTTAGCCGCCGGCACTTTCGGAAGTCCCGGCATTGTCATAACGGCTCCTGTCAATGCAACCACAAACCCGGCTCCCGCACTCACATAGACCTCCCGGATATGAATGTCAAAATTTTCAGGACGGCCTAATTTGCCGGCGTCGTCCGACAAAGAATATTGATTCTTGGCCATACAGACAGGGAAAGAGCCAAATCCCATATTCTCAATTTTTGCAAGCTGCTTTTTGGCAGCAGCTTCATATACGACACCACGGGCACCGTAAATCTCTCTTGCTATCGTTTCTATTTTATCTTTCAGAGATAATTCATCTTCATAGAGCAGACGAAAATGGCTTTCTTTGTTTTCCAGTGTCTCAAGTACCTTTTCTGCAAGCCGGATACCGCCTTCACCGCCCTTTTCCCAAACCTCTGAAAGTGCAAATTCACATCCCCGTTCTTCACAGAATGTGCGGATAAATTCATGTTCGGCAGCGGTGTCTGTTACAAATGAATTCAATGCAACTACTATTGGTACATCATATTTCTGAATATTTTCTATATGCTTTTCCAAATTCACAATGCCTTTTGCAAGGGCCTTAAGGCTCTCTTCGCCCAGATTGCCTTTTTCAGCTCCACCATTATACTTCAAAGCACGTACAGTTGCAACTAAAACTACAGCATCTGGTTTAAGGCCTGCTTTGCGGCATTTAATATCCATGAATTTTTCAGCCCCAAGATCTGCACCAAAACCAGCTTCCGTAATGGTAATATCGCTGAGTTTCAACGCCATTTTTGTTGCACGCACGCTATTGCAGCCATGAGCGATATTTGCAAAGGGCCCTCCATGCACAAGCGCCGGGGTATGTTCAAGTGTCTGTATAATATTTGGTTTGAGAGCGTCTTTCAAAAGTGCAGTCATTGCCCCGGTAGCCTGTAAGTCCTCTGCGGTCACGGGATTCCCTTCAAAATTATAGGCAACAATGATTCTGCCAAGACGTCGTTTCAAATCGGCCAGATCGTCGGCCAGACACAGAATTGCCATAATTTCAGAGGCCACTGTAATTACAAAATGATCTTCACGTACCATGCCATCCGTTTTGTTCCCAAGTCCCACTACAATGTTGCGCAAAACTCTGTCATTCATATCCAGACAGCGTTTCCAGACAATCTGGCGGGGATCAATTTGAAGCGTGTTTCCCTGCTGTATATGATTATCAAGCATTGCGGCAAGAAGATTGTTTGCTGAAGTAATCGCATGGAAATCCCCTGTAAAATGCAGATTCAGGTCTTCCATGGGGACAACCTGTGCATACCCGCCTCCTGCAGCGCCTCCCTTGATGCCGAAGCATGGGCCAAGCGAAGGTTCTCGCAGGGCAATCAGGGCCTTTTTGTTCAGCTTTGCCATAGCCTGTCCAAGCCCCACCGTAGTTGTAGTTTTTCCCTCACCGGCCGGAGTGGGGTTGATAGCTGTCACAAGAACAAGCTTTCCATCCTTGCATCTTTTTATTTTGTTCCACAAAGATTCTGACAGTTTTGCCTTATATCTCCCATAAGGCTCAAGATCCTCCTCTGAAATTCCAATACTGGCTGCCACATCCTTAATAGGGAGCAGCTCCGCCCCCTGGGCAATTTGAATATCTGTTTTCATACATTTTCCTCCCTGCATATATTTTTATATGTTCTCATCTATGTATTGTTCAAATTCCTCTTTTGACATCAGTATTTTTCTCGGCTTTGTGCCTTCCTCCGGTCCAACCACCCCACACTGGGCAAGTTGGTCCATAATCCGGGCAGCCCTGTTAAATCCAATTTTAAACATTCGCTGGAGCATTCCAATAGAAGCTTTTTCTTTATCTATGATTAGTTTCCCTGCCTCTACAAAATAAGCATCTCTGTCGTCGTCATCAGATGCTCCTGGACTTTGGTTTCCTGCAGCACTGGAATTCATGTGTTCCTCCACCTCTTCATTGTAAGAAACATTTCCGTAGTTTTGAATTAAGTAATCCACCACCTTCTGCACCTCCTTATCTGAAACAAAGGAGCCCTGCACTCTGACCGGTTTAGGGTATCCTGTGGGATAAAACAGCATATCTCCTTTTCCAAGAAGCTTCTCTGCACCGTTCATGTCAATAATGGTTCTTGAATCCACACCGGAAGATACAGAAAATGCGATTCTCGAAGGCATGTTTGCCTTAATCAGCCCCGTAATAACGTTGACGGAAGGTCTCTGGGTTGCCAGTATTAAATGAAGTCCCGCTGCTCTCGCCAGCTGTGCCAGACGGCAGATTGCCCCTTCCACTTCTCCGGGGGCCACCATCATCAAATCCGCCAGCTCATCCACAATAATTACAATCTGAGGCATCTTTTTCAGGGCATCTTCATCCGTATTCATCCGACTCGCTTTCTCATTAAATCCCTTTAAATCTCTTACGTTGTATTCCGCAAACAGTTTATACCGCTTTTCCATTTCTGCCACCGCCCAGTTCAGCGCTCCTGCTGCTTTCTTAGGGTCGGTAACAACTTCAATTAAAAGGTGAGGAATTCCATTATAGACACTGAGTTCCACCACTTTGGGGTCTATCATAATCAATTTCACATCCTCAGGGTCTTTTTTATATATAATACTCATAATCAAAGTGTTGATACAGACAGATTTTCCCGAACCTGTGGCTCCTGCCACAAGGAGATGAGGCATCTTGGAAATGTCTGCCACTACCACTTTCCCGGAAATATTTTTCCCCACCGCAAAGGGAATACTTGACTTACTATTTTTAAATTCATTAGATTCCAGAAGGTCTCTCAACATGACCGCAGTATTTTCGCTGTTTGGAACCTCTATTCCTACAGCAGCTTTTCCTGGAATCGGAGCCTCAATCCTCAAATCTGTAACAGCCAGATTCAGTTTAATATCATCCGCAAGTCCCACAATCTTACTTACCTTGACCCCCTGCTCCGGCTGAATCTCATACCGCGTTACCGAAGGACCCTGGCTTGCATTCGTTACATGCACCTGTACTCCAAAATTCTGGAGTGTCTGTTCCAACTTTAAAGCCGTTGCTCGAAGATGAGCCTCTGAATCTCCGCCTGCTTTCTTTCCCCGGCTCAATAAAGTCAAAGGTGGTTTTTGGTAACCGACCTTTTGCTGCTCCTCCTGTTGTTTAACAGATTCTGCAACACGGGCAGTTTCCGCGGCAACCTGGCGGGCGCTTTCTTTTGTTTTTTGCCTTTTACCGGCTTCCTGTATTGTTTGGTCCGCCTCCCCGGGAACAACTTCTTCGACGGACTCTGGCCGTTCAATCACCAGGTCCTCAAAAGGAGAGGCGACAGGCGGTGCTTTAGTATCGTTATCATCAGATACCGTCAGTTCCCTTAAATCTGGAGACTTTCTTTTTGTCAGTGTAGTGGCAAAAGAAACGCCGGACACCTTATGTTCCTGCCTTCTAGTGTTGCCATTTGCCTTCCTGTCCGCTTTTTCCTGCTGTCTGGCTTCTTTTTTGGACTGCCTGTCGGTACGCCTTTGTACAGATATTTCTTTTCGCTTTTTCGCCTCCTCATAAGCTTCCTTGCTTTTGTAAGTTAACGGGGAAAGGAGAGATTTTTCCGTAATTAGTATCACGCAGATAATCATCAGAATAATCACTACCACATATGACCCAACACGTCCAATCAGCGGACAAAGCAGCTTTACGGCGCACCCTCCCATAAGGCCGCCTGCATTTCTGTGCCGGCTGGAAGCTTTGTAGTAAGACATTAAGCCTGCCCCGGAGTCATACGGGTTCATGATCAATTCTAAAAATGCCGCGAGGAGCAGTGTCAAAACAATAGCTGCCCCGGCTTTTATGTATGCGTGTGTGTTGCCTTTATTAGAAATGAGAAAGGCAACCACACCGAACAGGACAAATGGCAAAATATATGCTATAAATCCAAATAATCCAAATATAACCGACGAAACCGTCTCCCCTGCAATTCCGCCCAGGCCGAAGTTACTGATTGCCAGCAGGATACACACCGCCAATACCGAAAGTATCGCGATTTCCTCCTTCAGGGCATTATTTTCAGTGGATTTCTTCGGCTTATTTCTAGTGTTTTTTTTCTTTTTTGTTGACTTTGTAGCCATAGTACTTCCCCCTTGATAATTACACATACTTATTTTAGTATATCATATCTTACTAGACATTAGTAGTTTATTTTGCTTTTCCTCTATCATCTCATGGAGCTTTCCCAGAGCCTGGCTGATGCCTCCGACCTCATTTATAATGCCTTCTTTAACAGCCTCATCCCCCTCCAGAAGAGTCCCCACATCTTTTACAAGCTGCGTGGAATCCAGCATCAGCTCTTCCAGACGTTCTTTTGTAATGCGGGAATGATCGGCTATGAATTTCGCAATCCGATCCTGGGTTCTTTCCATATTTCGGTAGCTTTGAATCACCCCGATAAACATCCCTGTAGAGCGCACCGGGTGCACAATCATAGTTCCGGTGGGGACAATAAAAGAGTAATCCGCTGAAACTGCGAGAGGGCCTCCAATGGAATGGCTCCCCCCAAGGACAAGTGAAACTGTAGGTTTGCTTAAAGATGCTATCATTTCCGAAATGGCAAGCCCTGCCTCCACATCGCCTCCCAGGGTATTCAGTAAAATCAAAATCCCTTCTATGTCATCATTGTCCTCCGCCTCCGCAAGGCGGGGAATTAAATGTTCATACTTAGTGGCCTTTACATTTCCCGAAACAGCTTCATGCCCCTCAATCTCACCGATAATGGTAATAAGCTGAATGTTGTGCCTGCCCTTTTCCTTTCCAAGCCGCAAGGTGCCTGTGTTTTCTATTTCCTCATTTTCTGCCGCCTGCTTTTCCTGAATTTGCTCTTCCTGGTTGTTGTTCAAATCATATTCCATATTATCCTGCCTTTCCGATACAGTTACCTGTTTTTATAAGGATAGTGTCTGGAGAAAAGGCCGGAATTATACCGACTTCAGGTTACAAAAATGGTATGAATGTAAATTGTATACATCCATACCATTTGGTTTACATCAAGAATATAAGTATTTCTTTTCTAGTTTCCGAACCATATCACTGTATAACTCTCTGCATTCTTCTTTCTTTTCTTCTTCAATCAAATGAATACAGGGATTTAAGTAGTCCTGCCAGATTCTGGCATATACTTCAGCCGAATTGTCTCCTGTGTCTATTCTCTTTACAATTGTTGGTGCAATGTTGTAGTATTCCTTTACAAGTTCCTCGCCATTTTCAGAATTCATAAGATAATGATCCCTGTAGTCACGAAGAAGTGTCAGTTCATAACAATCATCAGTCTTGTTAAGGCTTCTGCAGACTGCAGTTGTAATATAACAGAACAGTCCCTTTTTAAATCCTCCCTGGATGTGTTCCCGGGTGGAATGGCCAATCTTATACTCCGGCATATTTTTGTTCCAAATCTCCACCATCTTCTCTGTAAAAGGTTTGGTTTTTACACTGATAATCTCTCCCATTAGAGGAACATAGTAAGATACCATATTCATATTATTGTCCAGACATGCGATATCTTTCTTTCTTTTTGAGGATATATTTGAAAGCTGTTCTGCCACATAGTCAGGAACATAGGCTGCAATTTCCTCCATATCATCGTCAGACTCCTCAATGATGCCCTTTATTTCATCAAGAAGATTGCTGTATCTTTCTTTGAGAGTTTCCATATCCGATTCATAAGTTTTTTTATGGAATTTTTGAGCATATTTCCCTGTTTCCTGAAACAGGGAAATCATATTGGCCTGTAGATTCTTCTGATCCATTTTCTTCTCCTTTACTCGTCCCAGTTATGATAGACATCCTGTACATCATCATCTTCATCAAGTAAATCTAATGTCTTTTGAATATTTTTGATATCTTCCTCATTCGGCAGTTCCACATAGGTCTGAGGAATCATGGTTATCTCGGCATCTGCCATGACAATTCCCGCTTCCTCCAGTTTGAGACGGACCGCACTGAAATCAGCCGATGATGTAATAATTTCGTAGCTGTCATCATTCTCCAAAAAGTCCTCCGCTCCGGAATCCAGAGCTAGCATCATCAGTTCATCTACATCCATATCACACTCTTCTCTGTCAACCAGTATCTGTCCTTTTTCATCGAACATAAAGGATACACACCCCGGAGTCCCTACATTTCCGCTTCCTTTGGTAAATGCATTCTTTACGTTAGAAGCAGTGCGGTTCTTATTGTCTGTCAATGTTTTTACAATGATCGCCGTGCCCCCCGGTCCATAACCTTCATATGTAATATGCTCATAATTGTCCCCTGCACCTTCCCCGGCAGCCTTCTTAATGTTCCTGTCAATGGTATCATTGGGCATGTTATTGGACTTCGCTTTTGCAATCACATCACGCAGCCTGCTGTTATTGTCCGGATCCGGACCGCCCCCCTCCTTTACCGCAACGGCAAGTTCACGTCCAAGCTTGGTAAAAATCTTGCCCTTTGCGGCATCATTTTTTTCTTTTTTATGTTTAATGTTTGCAAATTTAGAATGTCCTGACATCTCAAATCTCCTCTTTTTCTTTTCTTAACGTACTCTGTCTGTTAAGCTCGCCTTACAATTTTATCATTCTTTTTGTGATATTTCAATTCTTTCTTCACATATTCCTTTCTGTATATGTAGGAAGTTCCAGGCTGATTCTGATTGCATCGTCTACTCTCCTCATCATCTGGCTGTCTACATGGCAGACAAATTCCTTCAGTCTCTGTTTATCGATGGTACGTATCTGCTCCAGCAGTATCACAGAATTTTTTACTATATTATATTTCTGTGCACTGATTTCAATATGGGTCGGCAATTTTGCTTTATTCATCCTGGATGTAATTGCTGCACAGATAACTGTGGGACTGTGTTTGTTCCCCACATCATTCTGAATAACCAGCACCGGACGGATGCCTCCCTGTTCCGACCCCACAACAGGACTTAGATCCGCGTAATATATATCTCCTCTTTTAATTACCAAAACCATTTCACACTCCGATTCTTCACTTTGATACTTGAGTATTCCCGCTTTTTTTCGGATGTATGCAAACCGGCAGAAAAATTGACCGGGGTGATTTTTTATAAACCAATGTATTAAACCTTAGGACAGATACTCTGCCTGTTCTACAACTTCTCCATTTTCTGTATAAACTCTGGGAACCCGCCTTCCAAGACAGCATAAAAACTCATAGGGAAAACGCCCGCATATACTGCTTAATTCTTCTACAGAAATGTGCTCCTCACCGTCAAAGCCAATAAGCACAACTGGATCCATGTACTTTGCCTCAGGTATATCAGTGACATCGGCCATAAACTGATCCATGCAGACACGTCCCAGTATTCTGGCGCGCTTTCCATGTATCAGCACGTCTGCTTTATTAGAAAGCCCTCTGGAATAACCGTCCCCATAACCCACAGGAATGGTTGCCACCCTCATTTTTTTCTCCGCCACAAAAGTACCGCCATAGCTTACCGAGGTTCCCGCCTCAACTTCTTTCACAAAGGTAATGTGGCTGACCAGTTCAAGCACAGGCTTTAAATGTACTGACTCCGTAGAAACCTCGTCAGAAGGATATATCCCATAGATAGAGATTCCTGCCCGCACAAGATTATGTTTCATTTCCGGGAAATCAATGATTCCCGCACTGTTGTCACAGTGATAATATGTAATGTTTACCCCTTCACTTTTCAGTAACTTCTCCATCCACATAAACTTTTCATGCTGCTCTATTGTGTAGCTTTTGTCTGTCTCATCAGCTTTCGCAAAATGCGTGAATATTCCTTCCAGTTTTACATTCGGGAAACTGCTTATTTCACAGATATCCTCTACACTCCTGGCATTTGGCATGAATCCAAGCCTTCCCATCCCCGTATCAATCTTGATATGAAAATACGCCGTTTTGCCTAATTTGGCAGCAGCCTCAGACATAGCCCGGGCCATGTCCTTCATATAAACTGTAGCACGGATATCGTTGCAGAGCATATCCTCATACTGGTCAGGGAAAATACAGCCCAAAACCAGAATCGGTTTTTTCACACCAGTATTTCTAAGAGACACAGCCTCCTCCAGACTCGCCGTGGCATATCCCCATATATATTCTTTTTCTTCAAAGATCCTGGCAAGAGGGCCGGCTCCATGCCCGTATCCATCCATCTTAAGAACAGCAACCATCTGAGCTCCGTCTCCAATGTTCTTCTTCATCTGCTCCATATTGTAAACTGCTGCATCCAGATTTATCCCGGCATACACTCTGTTGTATTGCTTCATTTTGCCATCTTCTCCTCTGTTTTTTTTATACAGGTCCCAATTCCTGTAATTAAATCTTCCGCCAATGTACTGTAGGAGCACTTCGCTTCCCTTGCCTCGTCTCCTCCGCAGGCGTGCAGATATACCCCGCAGACAGCAGCCTCATAACAATCAAGGCCCTGAGCCATGAGACCGGCAATCACACCTGCAAGTACATCTCCGGATCCGGCTTTAGCCAAAGAACTATTGCCGGCTATGTTTACAAATATCTGTCTGTGCATCTTTGATACTAAAGTCCGTGCATCTTTCAGGGCGCAAACCACACCGTATTGCTCTGTGAACGTCCGAATTTTTTCAAAGCGCTTTTCCTGGAGCTCCTGTACGGCGCATCCCAGCAGACCAGTCATCTCTTTCATATGAGGCGTCAGGACAAACGGCCACTCCTGCCCTTTTAAAAGTTCCATATGCCGGCCCAGCACATACAAAGCATCCGCATCGACAACACAGGGAGTTTTGGTCGACTTCACAGTCTCAATAACAAGCTTTTCCGAAATATCTGTCCTCCCCAGACCGCACCCTATACACACAACATCGGCCCAGCCGAGAAGCCTGTGCAGGTTTTCTACATCATATTCTGTATAAGTGGAAATAATAGCTTCCGGCAAAAGCTGCTGCAAAATACCCCTGTTTTCTTTTGCTGTGTAAATCTGTACCAGTCCTGCACCGGTAATATATGCCGCCTTTGCACTTAAGTAGGCCGCCCCCGCCATCCCTGAACTCCCGGTAATCATCAGTACTTTGCCATAGGTACCCTTGTGAGAATCTGGTTTCCTTACTGGAAGCAGTTTTGGCAGATCTGTCTCGTCAAAGGTATAGCAGACAGAGGAGTCTTTTTCAAAAATCTTCCTGCTGATACCTATGTCTGCAACAACGCTCTCCCCTGCATACACATGTCCGGGGTACAGGATGCACCCCAGCTTTTCACATGCAAAAGTCACTGTCAGATCTGCCGAAAAGGCAGTCCCTAATACCTTTCCTGTAGCAGAGCAAATACCCGAGGGGATGTCTACAGCAACCTTCTGTCCCGGCAGATGATTCATCTTTTCAATGTTCTCCCGGTAAGTCCCCGCAATATCCCGGTTCAATCCCACTCCAAAAACTGCATCCACTACACTAGTATATTCCTCCCGCTTTATGGATGTTACTATAGAAACACCGCATTTTTCAGCGATTTTCAACTGTTGTCTGCAATCCTCACTCATAGAAGCCTCTCTGCCAATGAAAGAGACAGTCACTTCATATCCTTTTTCTTTCAACAGTCGTGCAATGGCAAAACCGTCGCCTCCGTTATTTCCCGAACCACAGACAACCAGCGTTTTGTCCAGATTCACCTGTTTCCTTTCCATAATATTAACGGTTTTAAGCGCCGCCCGTTCCATCAGCACCATGGAAGGAATACCAATCTCCTGAATTGTGTACCTGTCTGCTTTCTGCATCCATTCTCCTGTTGGCAGATATCTCATCTTTCTATCATCCTCCTAAATCAATTCTTAAATGTAACTGCTCAGAACCAAGCTCGAAAATCTACGGTTTTCTCACTGTTTGGCTCTCGCCAAATAGATATATTTAGAAATACACCTTAGAAAGCAAGCTTTCACGGAGTATTTCTAAATATATCTGCTTGGTTCTGAACAGTTGCAAAATGTGAAACGACGTGTAAAAAGACTGCCGTCTTTATTACACGTCCTGCATTGTCAGTTATTTTCTGTGTCTTTTTCCGAGCTGCTGATGTTATAAGAGAGTTCTAATAAACTATCAGATAAATGCACGCTCTCTACTATTACATTATCAGGCAGAACCAAATCTGTATGTGCAAAGTTCCAGATTCCCTGAATGCCGCCTTCGACCAATACCCCAGCCACCTCTTCCGCCTTCGACTTTGGGATTGTCAGAACGGCTATTTCAATATCATTGTGTCTGATAAAAGCTTTGAGTTCATCCATCCTTCTGATTGGTATACCGCGTATTGTAACGCCCTCCAGCCTTGGGTTTACATCAAAAAGACCTTTCAATATAAAACCGCTTTTTTCAAACCCTACATAGTTGGCAAGAGCCTGTCCAAGATTTCCGGCTCCTATAATAATAATATTGTGTGTCCGGTCCAGTCCCAATATTTTACCTATCTCTGTGTATAGGTATTTGACATTATATCCGTATCCCTGCTGGCCAAAACCACCGAAATTATTCAAATCCTGGCGAATCTGAGATGCTGTAACACGCATCTTCTTGCTTAGATCACTAGAAGAGATACGCTCTACACCTTCATCCAACAATTCACCCAGATATCGATAATATCTTGGTAGTCTCCCAATCACTGCGCGTGATATTTCTCTATCTTCCACTACTGTTTTCCTCCAAATTTAGTCTAGGTTTATTATATAGAATAGTATCCATAAAGTCAATTTTTAGTTGTATTTTATAGTATTTTCGCTATAATTAAAGAAGTGTGTAAATATGCTGCGGTTCAGAGGAATTGATCTGCAGTTAAACTGTAACCACAAATCAAGGAGGATTCTTATGATACTTGCATGTCATAATATTAATAAATTCTTCGGCGAACAGCTGATTGTAAAAGATGGCGCATTCCACATAGAGGACAGAGAAAAGGCCGCACTGGTAGGGGTAAACGGGGCAGGAAAGTCAACCATATTAAAAATGATTATAAAGGAAGAACCCCTGGATAGCGGTGAAGTTATACTGACAAAGGGCAAAACTTTAGGATACCTGGCCCAGCAGCAGGATTTGGAGCCTGGCCGCACCATTTATGAAGAAGTAAAAACTGCAAAGGCAGACATCATTGAGCTTGAACAACAGATCCGGGATATTGAAAAAGAATTAAAACTTCTAAAAGGTAAAGAATTACAAAACAGACTTTCCACATATAATCGGCTGATGTCCCGGTTTGAGTCGGAAAACGGTTATGCCTACAAAAGTGAATTGGTTGGAGTTCTGAAAGGCCTGGGATTTCAGGAGGAGGAATTTGACAAACAGACTGCTACATTGTCCGGGGGACAAAAAACAAGAGTGTCCCTTGGCAAATTGCTTCTCACAAAACCGGATATACTGCTGTTGGATGAGCCCACAAACCATCTGGACTTAAATTCTATTACATGGCTGGAAACCTATCTGACAAATTACCCCGGTGCCGTGCTCATCGTATCCCACGACAGGTTCTTTCTAAACCGTGTGGTATCAAAGGTAATTGAGATAGAAAACGGCGCTATCCGTATGTATTCGGGTAACTATAAAGCTTATGCCGACAAGAAACAGCAGATACGCGACGCGATGATGAAAGAATATCTAAATCAGCAGCATGAAATCAAACACCAGGAGGCTGTTATAGAAAAGCTCCGCCAGTTCAACCGTGAAAAGTCCATACGGCGTGCCCAGAGCCGTGAAAAAATGCTGAACAAGATAACTCCTATAGAAAAACCCCGTGAAGCGGCGGGAGAAATGCATTTTTCCCTGGAGCCCTCCTGCATCAGCGGCAATGATGTACTGCGGGTGGAAGGACTGTCAATGAGCTTCGGAAGTCAGACTCTGTTTAGGAATGTCAACTTTGAAATCAGACGGGGCGAGCACGTGGCTGTAATCGGCGACAATGGGACAGGGAAAACTACCCTTCTAAAAATTTTAAATCAGGTTCACCCGCCGGATACAGGTTCCTTTACACTGGGATCAAAGGTTACTATTGGTTACTACGATCAGGAGCACCATGTTCTCCATGAGCAAAAAAATATATTTGATGAGATTTCTGATGAGTATCCGTCTCTGACCAACACTCAGATACGCAGTACACTGGCCGCATTCCAGTTCACCGGTGACGATGTCTATAAGCTGATCGGAGACTTGAGCGGCGGCGAGAAAGGTAGAGTATCTCTTGCAAAACTTATGCTCTCTGAAGCAAATTTTCTGATATTGGACGAGCCCACAAATCACCTGGACATTACTTCAAAAGAGATTCTTGAAAAAGCATTGAACGACTACACAGGAACTCTCCTTTATGTGTCCCATGACCGCTATTTCATCAATCAGACCGCCACTCGTATCCTGGAACTTGTGAGCCAGACCTTTGTAAATTATATCGGCAACTATGACTACTATCTGGAAAAGAAAGATGAGCTGACGAAAGCCTACGCTTCATCAGGCTCCTCCTCCACCGTGCCTTCAAATGGAAAGCCGTTAAGTGCAGGTGCGGCAGAATCTGTATCAGAAGGAAAATTAAGCTGGCAGGAGCAGAAAGAGCTGCAGGCAAAAGAGCGAAAACGGCAGAATGAATTGAAGAAGACTGAGGAGCGCATTGCCGCTCTTGAGGACAGAAATACAGAAATTGATGAGCTTATGACGAGGAAGGATATCTATTCTAATTCTGTCAAATGTCAGGAATTATCTCTAGAAAAAGCCGAAAAGGCAAAAGAATTGGAAGAACTCTATGAAAGATGGGAGGAACTGGCAAGCATTTAGCCAGCCCCCTTCTTCTGTACTTTTCTTGATTTTATTGTCTCTTTTTATTATGTTTACCGTTTTTTTATGAATAGCTCCATAGAACCTATATATCGCTTGCTCATATCATAATGAATAACCTTTAAATTAAGATTGTCAAGCTCTACAGCCGATCGGCAATTGCCTTTATGAAGTCCTCGCTATTTAGCACAGTGGGATTTGCTATGGTTGTAATCAAAGCAAGGTCTTTTGTCATGCTTCCGTTTTCAATTGTATCAATTGTCGCTTTTTCCAGCCTGTCTGCAAATCCCATCAATTCTTTATTTTTGTCCAGTTCGCCGCGTTTTCTGAGTGCTCCTGTCCATGCAAAAATGGTTGCCACAGAGTTAGTGGACGTTTCTTCTCCTTTCAGATGCTTATAATAATGTCTCTGCACAGTTCCGTGAGCTGCCTCATATTCATAATAACCTTCCGGAGATACAAGCACAGATGTCATCATGGCAAGTGAGCCAAATGCGGATGATACCATATCACTCATTACATCCCCGTCATAATTTTTGCACGCCCAGATGTATCCGCCCTCTGACTTCATAACTCTGGCTACCGCATCATCAATCAGAGTGTAGAAATATTCAATCCCAGCAGCCTTAAACTTTTCATCGTATTCTGTATCATAAATATCCTGGAAGATGTCTTTAAATGTGTGGTCATACTTTTTGGAAATTGTATCCTTTGTGGCAAACCAGATATCCTGCTTTGTATCCAGAGCATAATTAAAGCAGCTTCTCGCAAAACTTTGAATTGACCAGTTGAGGTTATGCATTCCCTGTACAATCCCCTCTCCGGTAAAATTATGCACCAGCTCTTTTGTCTGCAATCCGTCTTCTGCTGTATAAACAAGCTCCACTTTCCCCGGTCCCGGTATTTTCATCTCAGAGCCTTTGTAAACATCCCCATATGCATGTCTTGCAATAGTGATTGGCTGCTTCCAGTTTTTTACGCAGGGCTCAATGCCCTTCACAACAATAGGGGCCCGGAAAACAGTCCCATCCAGAATTGCACGGATCGTCCCATTTGGACTTTTCCACATTTCTTTCAGGTCATATTCCTTCATGCGCGCTGCATTTGGTGTAATGGTCGCACATTTGACGGCTACCCCATATTTCTTAGTAGCATTGGCCGAGTCAACTGTAATCTGATCATTTGTCTCATTTCTCTTTTCCAGACCCAGGTCATAATACTTTGTATTCAGCTCAATGTACGGCTCCAGAAGATTATCTTTAATCATCTTCCAGAGTATTCTCGTCATCTCATCTCCGTCCATCTCAACAATAGGGGTACTCATCTTAATCTTTTCCATCTCGTCAGTCTCCTCGTTAAATGTTCAATGTTTCGCCAAGTGTTTTACTCATATCCCTGTTTTTTCAGGTTCTGCATTACATGCAGCATATGTTCATTTGCCAGCTGTTCTGCTAAATCGGCATCTTTCTCTTTGATTGCACGCAATATCTGCCTGTGTTCCCGTATGGACTTTCTTGCCCTCTCCTCCGACACTACAGAAAACTTGCGGGCCCTCTTAACGTATCCGTGAAAATCTGTCAGCACATGAGAAAGTATCCTGCTGTCAGATGCCTCATACAAAACGTTATGAAATTTGCTGTCCAGCTCTGTTACCTGTTCCGGATTGATGTTTCCTTCTTTTTTAATGTGAAATTCGGAGAGCAGCATAATTTCATCCAGCTCATCCAGTTGTGCCGCCGTTATATTCTCAGTTGCCCATCTGGCACAAAGCCCTTCCAGCATGGAGCGGATAACATAAATATCTCTCACATCTTTCCCTGAGATTCCTGTTACATATGCACCTTTATTTGGAATAATAGAAACTAAACCCTCCAGCTCAAGCTGTCTAAGTGCTTCACGCACGGGCGTCCGGCTTACTCCAAGCTCCTTTCCAATTGTGTTTTCTCTTAATTCGTCGTGCTCCTCATACTTGCCTTTAAGAATGTCTTCCCGGATCTTTTGAAAAACACGTCCACTCAGAGAATGATCCTGATATTCTTCCATGTTATTATATTTCCTCCAAAATTAGAGTTCAATGTGCAGGTTGCCGCATACATTGTTTATTTTAGCAACTAATTCATCATCTGTCAAAACTGTAATACGCCCATCTTCATATTCTTTATCTACCCATTTTTTAATTTCCTGTACAAGCACAGAGCTTTTGTCAACCTGCCTTTTAGGTGGAAGTTTATAATATGTATTAATCCAATAAGCAATACCTGCAGTTCCCGATGTATTGGATACGGAAACCAGAGCCGGACGGTTTAAAAACTTATCGGTGTCAAATATATTATAAATTTCTTCATTTTTCAGCATACCGTCTGCGTGAATTCCCGCTCTTGTTACGTTAAAATTTTTTCCCACAAAGGGAGTTCTTGAGGGAGCCCGGTAGCCTAATTCTTTTTCATAATATTCTACAAGCTCTGTGATAACGGTGGTGTCCATCCCGTCCAGAGTACCGCGGAGCTGTGCGTACTCAAATACCATAGCCTCCAGGGGCGTATTGCCGGTGCGTTCTCCGATCCCGAACAAAGAACAGTTTACCCCTGAGGAACCGTAAAGCCAGGCTGTAGTAGAATTATTTACCGCTTTATAGAAATCATTGTGGCCATGGAACTCTATCAGCTCACTTGGAACACCTGCGTGTGTCATAAGGCCGTAAATAATACCCGGGATTGACCTGGGGATTACTGCTCCCGGGTAATTCACTCCATACCCAAGAGTATCACAGACACGGACTTTCACCGGAATCTGGTACTCTTCCCTAAGCTTCATCAGCTCAACGCAGAAAGGAATCACAAATCCGTATATATCAGATCTTGTAATATCCTCCAGATGGCACCTTGGCCTGATCCCCGTCTCCATACACTCACGTACCACAGACAGATAATGCTCCAGTGCCTCTTTTCTAGTCATCTTAAGTTTATAGAAAATATGGTAGTCCGAACAACTTACAAGAATACCTGTTTCTTTCAGTCCGATATTCTTCACCAGTTCGAAGTCCTTTTTGCTGGCCCGTATCCAGCTTGTAACTTCCGGAAACTTATACCCCTTCTCCAGACATTTATATACTGCGTCTCTGTCCTTCTTGCTGTACAGGAAGAACTCACTTTGCTTGATTTTTCCATTCGGGCCGCCTAATTTATGCAGGTAATCATAAATTGTTACAATCTGTTCTGTTGTATATGGGGCCCGTGACTGCTGTCCATCACGGAAGGTTGTATCTGTGAGCCATATTTCGTCCGGCATATGATGAGGAACGATTCTATCGTTAAAAGCAATTTTAGGTATTTGATCATACCGGAACAAATTTTGAAATGTATTGGGAGAATCCACATCTACGAGCGGGTACATATGTTCTTCCAATTCCAATAAATTTGTATGCGTGTTCAAAAATACTTTTCTTTCTTCCATGTTCTCTTTACCTCCTGTGCTTAGACTGCAAGTCAATCGTAATATTCTGCGTTTTGCATCCGTGTATAATTGTATACAGTTATACACTCTTTGTCAATACATTAACGCACTGAACTGGAATAAAGTTTCATTTTACATAAAAATACTGTACCATGACCTGCAGGTCATTGCACAGCATTTTTATTGACATTTTTATAAAAGAACCCTTACTTTAAGCACACCATCTATCTGTGAAATCGCCTTTTCGACTTCTTCGGTGACTTCTCCCTCCGTATCTATCATAGTATATGCATATTCTTTTCTGCTTTTATTGGTTAAAAGAGAAATGTTCATATTAGCTTTTGCAAGCAATGCAGTAAACTGTCCCAGCATATTTGGAATATTACGGTGAAGAATCGTAATCCTGGGGTTTTCTCCCTTCTCTCCCATATCGCAGTCCGGATAATTTACAGAATGTACAATATTTCCATTTTTCAGGTAATCCATGATTTCCTTTACTGCCATTTTTGCGCAATTATCCTCGGACTCTTCCGTGGATGCACCGAGATGAGGAATCACAATTGCCCCTTTGACCCCAGCTATCTCAGGAGTTGGAAAATCCGTCACATAGTGCTTTACTGCTCCGGATACCAGTGCATCCACCATATCTTCTCCGTTTACAAGAATATCCCTTGCAAAATTTAAAATCACCACACCCTTTTTCATAAGACTGATACTATCCTTATCAATCATCCCCTTTGTGTCATTTGTAGCGGGAACATGGATGGTAATGTAATCGCATTCTTTATAAAGCTCATCTACTGTTTTTGCATGCTGGATACTTCTGGAAAGCTTCCACGCTGAATCTACAGAAACGTAAGGATCATACCCATATACTTCCATCCCCAGATGGGTTGCCGTATTTGCCACCAGAACACCGATAGCTCCCAGACCGATGACACCCAGCTTTTTCCCGTCCAGTTCAGTTCCGGAAAAAAGCTTTTTCTTCTTCTCTGTAATCCTTGCAATATCTCCGTCTTCTTCATGCTCCTGCACCCAGTTGATTCCGCCTATAATATCACGAGCTGCAAGAAGCATCCCCGCGATGACAAGTTCTTTAACACCGTTGGCATTGGCGCCGGGAGTGTTAAATACAACAATCCCCTCTTCGGCGCACCTCTCCAGGGGAATATTATTGACCCCTGCCCCCGCACGGGCAATTACTTTTAGCTTACTGTCAAATTCCATGTCACACATTAAAGCGCTCCGAACCAGAATTGCATCGGCATCCTGGACTTTTTCTGTGCCTGTAAAGTCCTCGTCAAATTTTTCCAAACCCACAGGGGCAATTGGGTTCAGGCAATGATACTTATACATTTTACAAATTCTCCTTCTCAAATTTCTTCATAAATGCAACAAGCGCCTCTGCTCCTTCATAGGGCATAGCATTATAAATACTTGCACGCATACCACCTACACTTCTGTGCCCTTTTAGATTCTCAAGCCCTGCTTCCTTTGATTCTTTTACAAATTTTGCATCCAGGTCAGCATTTCCAGTGACAAAAGGAACATTCATAAGGGAGCGGTCTTTCACCTCCACGGTTCCTTTAAATAACTTACTCTGATCCAGAAAATCGTATAGAAGCTTTGCTTTTTTTTCATTGCGGGCTTTCATGACTTCCAACCCCCCCATTTCCTTCAGCCATTTAAACACCTTGCCGCAAATATAAATTCCATAGGCAGGGGGCGTGTTATAAAGAGATTTTGCATCTGCATGTATCTTATATGTAAGCATGGATGGAGTGCCCGGCAGAACATCTTCTGTGATCAGGTCTTCCCGGATAATAACAATAACCACCCCTGCAGGTCCGATATTCTTCTGTACACCGCCATAGATCAGCCCGTATTTGCTCACATCCACTGGTTCAGACAGAAAGCAGGAGGACACATCCGCCACAAGAGTCTTGCTTTTTGTATTTGGAAGCTCTTTAAATTTAGTGCCGTAAATAGTGTTATTTTCGCAGATATACACATAATCTGCATCCTCTGATATAGGAATATCCGAACAGTCCGGGATATAGGAAAATGTTTTATTCTCGGAAGAGGCTATTTTATTAACTTTCCCGTATTTTGCCGCTTCACCGGCAGCCTTTTTTGCCCACTGACCTGTTATAATATAATCTGCCACTTTATTTTTCATCAGGTTCATAGGTATCATTGCAAATTGCTGGGAAGCTCCCCCCTGTAAGAAAAGGACTTTATAATTGTCAGGAATATTCATGAGTTCCCGCAAATCTGCTTCTGCTGTTTCGATAATTTCCTCAAACGCCTTGCTGCGATGGCTCATTTCCATAACCGACATTCCTGTACCATTATAATCCAGCATTTCTTCCGCTGCTGACTTCAATACTTCCTCGGGTAATACTGCCGGACCTGCTGAAAAATTGTAAACTCTGCTCATTTTTAATCCTCCTGGGTTCTCTACTGTCGCCCGTTGCTGCCTGCTTTATTCTTGTTTCATATCACTTTCGTCAAATACATCACTGATTGCTGCTCCCGGTGCCACCATGGGCCATACCTTTTCATCACTGTCGATTTGACAATCAATGACAATTGGCCTATTGAGCTCAAGCGCCCTTGTAAATGCTTTTTCAAATTCCTCCCGGGTAGTGACGCGGATACCTTCTGCTCCCATAGCCTCTGCCAATTTCACGAAGTCAACCGCATCTTCTATTACTGTTGAAGAATAGCGCTTTTCGTAGAACAAATCCTGCCACTGGCGGACCATCCCCAGTACATGATTATTGACTACCACCTGAATCACCGGAATCTGATATCTGACAGCTGTGGCAATTTCGTTCATATTCATACGGAAGCATCCGTCACCGGCAATATTTACCACCAGCTTTTCCGGACATCCTGTCTTTGCCCCAAGGGCTGCCCCCAGACCATACCCCATGGTTCCAAGGCCACCTGAAGTAATCAGTGTGCGCGGCTTTGTATACTGATAATACTGGGCTGCCCACATCTGATGCTGTCCAACCTCTGTGACAATAAGTGCATCTCCCTTTGTCTGTCTGTAAATCTCTTCCACTATAAAGGGGCCGGATAATACGCTTTCATGATATTGAAGAGGATATTTTCTTTTATATTCCTGAATCTTATTCATCCATTCCGGATGTGACTGCTGTTTCAACTTCTCATTGACCTTTTTTAGGACCTCTTTAATATCACCTGTAACACCTTCTGTTATAATTACATTTTTGTTCATCTCGGCTTCGTCCACATCAAACTGCAGTATTTTAGCATTTTTTGCAAACTTTTTTGTATTTCCTGTAACCCGGTCACTGAACCGCGCCCCGACAACAATCAGGAGGTCACACCCACTTACTCCGTAATTGGAGGTTTTTGTACCATGCATTCCCAGCATACCGGTATATCTTTTATCTGTCCCCGGAAATGCCCCTTTTCCCATCAAGGTATCTGTAACAGGTGCATCCGACTTATTTACAAACTCCATCAATTCCTTGTCGGCCCCTGAGAGGACTGCTCCGCCTCCCACAAAAATATATGGCCTTCTGGACTTATTTATCATAGAAACCGCCTTTTCAATCTCTTTTTCAGAAATATCTTCAGGAATCGGCACTATCGACTCAATTTTTGCTGGTTTATAATCTGTTTTTTCTGCTGTTATATCCTTTGGGATATCGACTAGAACCGGACCTGGGCGTCCTGTCTGTGCAATACAAAACGCTTTTCTGATGGTTTCGGCCAGTTTCGTGACATCCTTTACAATATAATTATGTTTCGTAATAGGCATGGTGATTCCCGCAATATCAATCTCCTGAAAACTGTCCTTCCCCAAAAGGGAAACCCCTACGTTGCAGGTAATTGCCACAACCGGAATAGAATCCATATATGCCGTGGCAATTCCCGTTACCAGATTGGTTGCTCCCGGACCGCTGGTGGCAAAGCAGACACCTGGCCTGCCTGTTGCCCTTGCATATCCGTCTGCCGCATGGGCTGCCCCTTGTTCGTGTGAGGTCAGAATATGTCGGATTTCATCACTATGTTTATATAAAGCGTCATATAGGTTCAGGATAGCACCGCCCGGATACCCGAAAACCGTATCCACACCCTGCTCCTTTAAACATGCAATGACGATTTCTGCTCCAGATATGTACATGATACTCCTCCTAACTCTAATTCTTCCACGGTACTTCCAAAATAGCTCCTCTGTTTCCCGATGAAACCATAGCCGCATACCTCGCCAGATATCCTGTTGTAATCTCAGGCTTTCTGGGCTGCCATTTCTCTCTTCTTGCCTTAAGTTCTTCCTCCGGAACATCCAACTCCAACTTCAATTCCGGTATATTAATTTTAATAATATCTCCCTCTTCTATCAGGGCAATAGGTCCTCCCACTGCTGCTTCGGGGGAAACATGACCGATGGCTGCCCCCCTGGACGCACCGCTGAAGCGTCCGTCTGTAATTAGGGCAACGGATGATCCAAGACCATATCCTGTAATTGCGGAAGTCGGATTCAACATCTCTCTCATGCCAGGACCGCCTTTGGGCCCTTCATAACGGATCACAATGACATCGCCGGGATGGATCTTTCCTGTTTTAATTGCTTCTGTTGCCGCTTCATCACTCTCAAAAATCCTCGCAGGGCCCTCATGCACCAGCATCTCCGGAACTACTGCGGAGCGCTTCACAACACTGCCGTCCGGTGCCAGATTGCCCTTGAGTACGGCAATGCCTCCTGTCTCACTGTAAGGATGATCGATTGGGCGGATAACTTCAGGGTCTGTATTAATACAGCCTTCAATATTCTCACCCACGGTCTTTCCCGTTACCGTCATGCAGTCTGTATTCAGCAGTCCCTTTTTATTCAACTCATTCATAACCGCGTACACACCACCGGCCCCATTCAAATCTTCAATATATGTATGTCCGGCAGGAGCCAGATGGCAGAGATTCGGAGTCTTTGCACTGATTTCATTGGCAAAATGAATCTCAAAGTCCATACCAATCTCATGGGCAATTGCCGGGAGATGCAGCATGCTGTTGGTGGAACATCCAAGAGCCATATCTACAGTCAGTGCATTCAAAATAGCTTTTTCTGTAATAATGTCTCTCGGGCGGATATCCTGTTTTAACAGCTCCATCACCTGCATACCTGCATGCTTTGCAAGCTGCAGCCTGGCAGAATAAACTGCCGGGATGGTGCCGTTTCCCTTCAGCCCCATGCCCAGGGCCTCTGTCAGGCAGTTCATACTGTTTGCTGTGTACATGCCGGAGCAGGAGCCACAGGTAGGACATGCCTTATTTTCAAATTCGCACAAATCCTCTTCTGTTATCGTTCCCGCAGCATAAGCGCCCACAGCCTCAAACATACTGGAGAGACTTGTTCTGTCGCCTTTCACACGGCCGGCAAGCATGGGGCCGCCGCTTACAAAGATTGTAGGGACATTAATTCTGGCTGCCGCCATCAAAAGCCCCGGCACATTTTTATCACAGTTTGGAATCATCACCAGTGCATCAAACTGATGTGCCATCGCAAGTGCCTCCGTGGAGTCTGCAATCAAATCTCTCGTAACCAGAGAATACTTCATTCCAACATGCCCCATCGCAATCCCATCGCAGACGGCAATTGCCGGAACCATAACCGGGGTTCCCCCGGCCATCGCAACACCCATTTTTACGGCTTCTGTAATTTTGTCCAGATTCATATGTCCGGGTACTATTTCGTTATAAGAACTGACCACACCTACAAGCGGCCGGTCAAGTTCCTCCTGTGTCATTCCCAGTGCATTAAACAGGGAACGGTGTGGTGCCTGCTGTACACCTTTTGTCACTCTATCGCTTCTCATGATGAAAAACCTCCTTTTTCTATCTCGCATGACTGTACTTTCTCGCTTATCGTTGTATATAAGAACAGATTTTTTCTCCCATCTCCCGGGTCCCAATCTGTATTTTTCCTGCCGCCATAATATCTGCGGTCCGGTATCCTTCTCTTAAAACCTGTGACACTGCATTCTCTACCGTATTGGCTTCCATGTCCAGATCAAAAGAAAACCGAAGCATCATTGCAGCGGACAAAGTGGCTGCAATAGGATTTGCAATCCCCTTCCCGACAATATCAGGGGCGGAACCGCCACTTGGCTCGTAAAGGCCAAATTTTGTCTCATTCAAGCTTGCGGATGGCAGCATCCCGATAGAACCAGCCACCATACTTGCCTCATCCGATAAAATGTCCCCGAACATATTTTCTGTCAGAATGACATCAAACTGTCCCGGGGCCTTCACAAGCTGCATTGCACAGTTGTCCACCAGCATATGTTCCAGTGCCACGTCCGGATAATCCTTTGCCGTCTCTTCCACAACATTTCGCCAGAGTCTCGAGGAATCCAATACGTTAGCTTTGTCAACACTTGTCACTTTTTTGCGGCGTTTTGCGGCAATCTCAAATCCGCGCCTTGCAATGCGGCGTATTTCCTTTTCATTGTATGTGAGTTCATCATAAGCGGTCCTTACACCATCTATATCTACGGTCTTTCTCTCTCCAAAATAAAGCCCCCCGGTAAGTTCCCGCATAATCATCATATCAAATCCGTCTTTTATAATTTCCTCTTTCAGAGGGCATGCATCTTTTAGTTCATCATACAGCACCGCGGGCCTTAAGTTTGCAAAAAGATTCAGTTCCTTTCGGATCTTTAGCAGACCTGCCTCTGGTCTTTTGGACGGTTCAAGCTGATACCAGGGAGAAGTCCCTGCATCTCCTCCTATAGAGCCCATCAACACAGCATCGCTGGCTCTTGCAAGGCCGATAGTCTCATCTGTCAAAGGCACCCCGTTTACATCAATGGAAGCTCCTCCCATTAAAAGCTGGGTATAACAGCACTCATGTCCGAATACCTCACCTATTCTATCAAGAACCTTCATCGCCTCAGATACAATCTCCGGGCCTATGCCGTCCCCTTTAATCACACCAATATTTAGTTTCATATGAATTACTTCCTTCCGAAATAATAAAGTTAAAAAATACTAAACTTTATCATACCGTATTTTTAATCACGTTTCAACCCTTTAATTCGTAAAAGTGCCGGTAGAAAATGCATAGGTATTTTCAGTTATAAAAAGAGAGCATCTGTCAAACCTTTAAATGGTCCGACAGACACCCTCGATTTACTGCTCAAGCATCCTTAAACTTCTACTCTGCATTTGGTTTTTCTATCTGTGCAATTGCAGATTTTTGCATGGGAATTCTGCAGTTCTTGTTGTTCCCGAATTCTACGATTACATCATCATCTGTAATATCGATAATTACCCCGTAAAAACCACTGGTTGTCAGTGCAGTATCCCCCACCTCCATTGTAGAAAGCATTGCCTGAACTCTCTTCTGCTCTTTCTTCTGGGGACGCATCAGTAAAAACCACATACCGCCAATAATTACAACATAAATCAGGATAATTCCAAATGTACCTGCTCCTCCGCTTGCAGCTGCCAATAAACCATTCATCTTACTTCCTCCTAAATTCTGACTTTACATTAAAGTACACTTTCTTAGTGCATAAAAAATGTATTTTTTTACAGACAACTTAACTATACACAAAGTTCTTTCATTCTTCAAGTATCTTTTGGTAATTCAGAAATTTTTATGGTCCTTCTGTCCCTGCCATACCATCCAGCTTCCGCTTTTTATAACCCTTAAATTCTCCCGCATCTATGGCATTCCTTATCTCTTCCATCATTGTATTATAAAAATAAAGATTGTGGAGAACACAGAGCCTCATTCCCAGCATTTCTTTTGCCTTCAACAGATGTCGGATATAGGCTCTGCTGTAGCTTTGACAGGCGGGACACTTACATCCCTCTTCTATAGGTCTGTCATCCAGCTCATATCTTGCATTAAAGAGATTTAATTTTCCCCGGTTCGTGTACACATGGCCATGTCTTCCATTTCTGGAAGGATATACACAGTCAAAAAAATCCACTCCCCGCTCTACTCCCTCCAATATATTGGCCGGTGTCCCCACACCCATCAGATAGACTGGTTTTTCTGCCGGCAGATAGGGCACTACCACATCCAGAATATTGTACATTTCTTCATGGCTTTCTCCGACGGCAAGTCCACCGACAGCATATCCTTCCATATCAAACTCTGCAATCTGCTTTGCATGTTCCACGCGAATGTCCTCGTATATTCCGCCCTGGTTAATTGCAAAAAGCATCTGCTCCTTATTAATGGTGTCCGGCAATGCATTCAGACGCGCCATTTCTGCCTTACAGCGTTTTAGCCACCTGGTAGTCCTCGCCACAGAATTGGTCATATATTCTCTGTCCGCCACACTGGAAGGACACTCGTCAAAGGCCATGGCAATAGTAGATGCAAGATTTGACTGGATCTGCATGCTCTCCTCCGGCCCCATAAAAATCTTCCTGCCGTCAATATGGGAATGAAAATGAACTCCTTCTTCCTTTATTTTTCTTAAATCAGCAAGAGAAAACACCTGAAAGCCGCCTGAATCCGTCAGTATGGGCTTGTCCCAGCTCATAAATCTATGAAGGCCGCCCAGCTTTTTCACCACTTTGTCCCCCGGACGTACATGAAGATGATAAGTGTTGGACAACTCTACCTGTGTTTTGATTGTTTTCAAATCATCAGCAGATACAGCTCCCTTAATAGCGGCAGCCGTTCCCACATTCATAAAAACCGGGGTCTCGATGATTCCGTGAACCGTATGAAGACGGCCCCGCTTCGCAAGACCGTCTCTTTTTAATAATTCGTACATAGTTACCTCATTTGTCTTATAATTAGTAATGCATAATAACCGGTGTGCCGACTGTTATGGAGTTAAACAAAGCTTCTGCCGTATCATAGGGCATATTTACACAGCCATGTGAGCCTATATCAGGATTTTGATATAAAGTACCTCCAAATGCAGGCTGCCAGTCCGCATTGTGGAACCCGACACCGGTCCACGTAATGCGCATCCAGAAGGTAACCGGTGTCTTATATTCAGGTTCACCCGTCGCAGGGTCCGTCTCTCCAATCAGCGTTTTATCTCTCTGTATTTCCAGAATGTCATACACACCTTGAGGGGTCTCCTTCTCCGGAATTGGAACACCTGTTATTACATCTGATTCCATAGAAACTGCACCGTCCACTATATACCACATGTGCTGGGCAGTCAAGTCCACTTCTGCATATGTATTTCCCCAGTCTGTCGCAGAGTGCTCTGCTGCAGTCTGATAATAGGCCGGTTCCTTTGACACAGTCTCCCCGCTCTTAATGCTGTCTGTCAGTGCCGTGAATTCTGTGTCTTCATCAATAGACCAGCCGTAGGTGCCTCCTGATACCTCTGCTGTCTTTCCGGTTGGAGTTGTAATCGTTCTTGTTATTCCCACTGTATCGTACTTATCGCCGAAATCAGTGAGCCATGCTCTGACAGCATTTTCATTGAACGTCACATTCATGTTGTCGTCCGCAGAAATCCATGTGGATATCAATACTTTATCCACAACCGCCGGCTCTGTCATTGTGTATGTAATGCTTGCTTTTATATAGTTATTCATCATATCACAGGCCTTTTGTACTTCTTCAGATTCAGAAGTATACTTAGGAAGAACATAACACTTTTCCTTCTCCATATCCAGTTTCGGCTTAAATTCTGCAATATACTGTGACACTTTCTTATTTAATACATCCATGTCCACCGCTGTGCCTATAACTTCCGGTTTGATCACATACTTCTCCCCGTTAAATTCAGGACGGGCAGATTCCGACGCCGTCTGTTCCGACGCAACGGCCTGAAGATCTTGAATCTTACTCTCCAGGGCAGACTGGTTATAGGATACTTCGATGTTTACTTCTGAAGCATTCTCCGAGAAAAGTGCTGCCGGCCATAAGAATCCATTTTGTTTCTTTAGCTCTTTTTCCACCGCATCACTTTCTTTATAAACCAATGAAATGTCACTCCCCTTGATGGAGTCGGACTTATTATCTTTCTCCAGCACAGTCAGCTCATAGTCCTTAACTTTTCCTTTCAAAAAAGCCTCCACATCAGCAGTTGTCCTGCCTGAGAAATCCCGGCCGTTTATTTTTGTATTTGGCGAAAAATGACTCGTGAAAAATAAGGAAACACCAACATATGCTAAAAGAAGTGCTGCAGCTGCGGAGCCGGAAAATATCCAGATTCTTTTCAAACCTCCGGTTTTAATTTCCCCACTATCTTTTCCTTTTTTTCTTTTATTTCTGCTTTTTATTTTACGTTTGACTTTCCGGTTTCTTGTCTGCGGATCTTCCTCTTCAAAAATATTACGGGCGGTACCTTCCTCTGTGAGTTCAGAGAAATCCGGCCTCTTATCTTCATCATCATCAAGGAAATAATCTGGATCCTCTTCCTTTACCTCATCATCCAGATAAGCTTCCTTGCCGGCTTCATCTATATCGTCAAGATAGTAATCTTCATTTATGTCTTTATCCTTCGGGCTAAAACCATCTGGTTGTTTTATTTGCCTTCCGCTCATTTAGTATTACTCCCTCTTTTTTAATCAATATCTAGTCCACATTATATTACGAAACACTGGAAATGTACAGTAAAAATCCAGCATCTTAACAAAATATTAAACTTATGTCATGTAAATTTAATCATTGCACGTTTATACAACTTCTTATATAATGATTCTATGCGTTAGGAGAAAGGAGTATTTCTATGAGTGGATCAACATTTGGCAAATTATTTCGAGTGACAACATGGGGGGAATCCCACGGTCCTGCTATCGGTGCAGTCGTGGACGGCTGCCCTTCAGGGCTTCCTCTCCGTGAAAAAGATATACAGTGCTTTTTAGACCGGCGAAAGCCCGGCCAGAGTAAATATACAACCATGAGGAATGAATCAGATAAGGTGGAAATTCTGTCCGGTGTGTTTGAGGGGAAAACAACCGGAACACCGATTTCTCTTGTCATCCACAATTACGATCAGCGCCCCAAAGATTACGGGAATATGGTACAGACATACCGGCCCGGCCATGCTGATTATCCGTTTACAGAAAAATATGGTTTCCGCGATTACCGAGGGGGAGGCAGGTCTTCAGGGCGGGAGACTGCCGGGCGGGTAGCGGCCGGCGCGGTTGCTTCCTTATTTTTAAAAGAAATGGGAATCACAGTAACAACCTACACAAAGTCTATAGGACCTATAGCAATTTCTGAAGAGGACTATCATTTTGCAGAGATTACAGAAAACAGTCTGTATATGCCCAACAACGATGCCGCCAAAAAGGCAGAGGTTTATCTTTCTTCCCTGCTTAAAAATCTTGATTCAAGCGGCGGTACTATTGAGTGTTTTGCGACCGGTCTGCCGGTAGGCTTGGGGGAGCCTGTATTTGACAAGCTGGATGCAAATCTTGCCAAGGCACTGATGTCCGTAGGGGCTGTAAAGGCTGTGGAAATCGGAGACGGAGTCGGGGCTGCCTCATCTGCAGGTAGTTTGAATAATGATGAATTCTGTATCCGGAACGGACAAATAGCCAAAAAGACGAATCACTCCGGCGGCACTCTCGGCGGGCTGAGCGATGGCTCCACTCTTCTCGTCCGTGCCACTGTGAAGCCTACCTCTTCCATTGCCCGTACACAGAGCACGGTGACTTCAGAGGGCCGGGAAACCGAACTTTCCATTAAGGGACGGCATGACCCTGTTATTGTACCCAGAGCAGTCGTCGTAGTAGAATCTATGACCGCCCTTACACTGGCAGACCTGCTCCTGGAAAATATGGGCAGCCGCCTCAATAAAATAAAAACCTTTTATTCGGAAGGAATGAAATAGAATGTCCAATAAGTTAATTGATATTGTAAATATAACAAAGTCATATGATGAAAATATAGTCCTGGATCAGCTGAACCTCTACATCCGTGAAAATGAGTTTCTTACTCTGCTGGGGCCAAGCGGCTGCGGGAAAACCACCCTTCTCAGGATTCTGGGAGGCTTTGAGGCCCCCGATTCAGGGGATATCATTTTTGACGGTAAAAATATCAACAGTCTGCCGCCCAACCGCAGACAATTAAATACTGTATTTCAAAAGTATGCTCTTTTTTCACATATGACTATCGCAGAGAATATTGCTTTTGGTCTGAAGATTAAAGGAAAGACCAAAGGCTATATTCAGGATAAAATCCGTTATGCGTTAAAGCTTGTTAATTTGGATGGATTTGAGAATCGGACCCCAGATTCCTTGAGCGGCGGACAGCAGCAGCGCATTGCTATCGCCCGGGCCATTGTCAATGAGCCTAAAGTTCTCCTTTTGGACGAGCCTCTCGGTGCACTGGATTTGAAGCTTCGGCAGGATATGCAATATGAACTGATACGGCTGAAAAATGAGCTGGGTATCACCTTTCTCTATGTAACACATGACCAGGAGGAAGCGCTTACCATGTCGGACACAATCGTAGTTATGAATCAAGGGTATGTCCAGCAGGTCGGAACTCCCGAAGATATTTATAATGAGCCTCAGAATGCTTTTGTTGCAGACTTTATCGGTGACAGTAATATCCTTTCCGCTACGATGGTAGAGGATAAAGTAGTAAAAATGTTGGGGGCTGTCTGGGAGTGCGTAGATGTCGGTTTCGGAAAAAACAAACCCGTGGATGCAGTTATCCGGCCTGAAGATATTGATTTGGTAAAGCCGAAGAAAGGGATCATACAAGGTGTAGTCACTCACATCATTTTTAAAGGGGTACACTATGAAATGGAAGTTCTGGCAAATAATTACGAACTTCTGGTACACAGCACCGATATGTTCCCTGTAGGAACCGAAGTTGGAATCAAAGTTGATCCCTTTGACATTCAGATTATGCAAAAACCAGAATCTGAAGATGAGGAGGCCGCCGGAATTGAAGAGTAGAAAGTTGTTGACCGGCCCTTATTTGTTCTGGGCAGTATCTTTTATTATTATTCCCCTTCTTATGATAGTTTATTATGGACTAACTGACAAAGAAGGTAACTTCACACTGCAGAATCTTGCACAGATTACTACCCCCGAAAACATGAAGGCTCTGGGGCTTGCTCTTTTGCTGTCTTTTATCAGTACCATAATCTGTCTTGTACTCGCTTATCCTCTAGCTATGATTCTATCGGAAAAAAACGTGAATCAGAGCAGCTTTATTGTGCTGATTTTTATTCTGCCCATGTGGATGAATTCTCTTCTGCGCACCATTGCCTGGCAAAATCTTCTGGAGAAAAACGGAATTATCAATTCAGTGCTGGGATTTTTCCATTTGCCTGCACAGGGCCTGATAAATACACCCTATGCAATTGTTCTCGGGATGGTGTATAACTTTTTACCTTTTATGGTACTGCCTATTTACAATGTACTCGCCAAGATTGACAAGGATGTCATCTTTGCAGCCAGGGATCTGGGAGCCAATAACCTGCAGACCTTTACCCGAATCATTCTGCCTCTAAGTGTTCCAGGAATTATCAGCGGAATTACCATGGTATTTGTCCCCTCCCTGACTACCTTTGTTATCTCCGATCTGCTGGGAGGAAGCAAGATACTTTTAATCGGAAATGTTATTGAGCAGGAATTCAAACAAGGAAGCAACTGGAATACCGGCTCCGGCCTTTCTCTTGTTCTTATGATATTTATTATTGTAAGCATGGCTCTGATTGCCAAATACGATAAAGATGGGGAGGGAACTGCATTTTGATCAAGAACGCTGCAAAACGTTTTTACCTTATTTTAATTTTTATTCTACTTTATGCTCCCATTGTTACACTCATTGTTCTGTCTTTTAATAGCTCCAAGACCCGGGCAAAGTGGGGGGGCTTTGCAGGTAAATGGTATATCACTCTTTTCCAGAACCAGGAAATCATGAATGCCCTTTACACGACGCTTATCATTGCCCTTGTTTCTGCTCTGATTGCAACAATTATCGGAACGGCTGCCGCCATCGGTGTTCAAGCAATGAAGCCTAAGTTTAGAACCCTCACGCTGGGAATTACCAATATTCCCATGCTCAATGCGGATATTGTAACAGGTATATCACTGATGCTTTTATTCATTGCATTTCGGTTTTCCTTAGGGTTTAAAACCATTTTACTGGCTCATATTACATTTAATATACCCTATGTCATTTTAAGTGTCCTTCCAAAGCTTAAGCAGACAAACAAAAATGTGTACGAAGCAGCATTGGACCTGGGTGCTTCTCCTGTCTACGCATTTTTTAAGGTTGTGTTCCCGGATATTATGCCGGGTGTGTTCTCCGGTTTTTTGCTGGCTTTTACCATGTCTCTGGATGATTTTGTGATCACTCATTTTACCAAGGGACCGGGTGTGGATACTCTTTCAACCAAAATATACAGTGAAGTCCGAAAAGGAATCAAGCCGGAGATGTATGCTCTTTCGACCATTATGTTCCTTACCGTACTGGTATTACTGATGCTGGTAAATACTGCACCAGATAAAACAGATGTCCTTTCTTCCGGACAGATAGAAATCAAAAAGAAGCATAAGCTTTCCCGGTTTATTTTTCGGAAAGTGGTTCCCACAGCAATTGTAATTGTCATCGTTGCCGGCGGCTTCTTCTATGGATCTCATAACAGCGCAGCAGGAAAAAGTCAGGTGATCGTTTACAACTGGGGTGAATATATTAACCCGGATATCCTGACAAAGTTTGAAAAAGAAACAGGAATTCACGTTGTCTATGAGGAATATGAAACCAATGAAATTATGTACCCAAAAATTCAGTCCGGCGCTATTGCATATGATGTAGTCTGCCCATCAGATTACATGGTGCAGCGTATGATTGAAAACAATCTGCTCGCAGAGATTGATTTTGACAAGGTGCCAAATATCAAATATATTGATAAGCCCTACATGGATCAGGCACGCCAGTATGACCCTGAAAACAAATATTCCGTTCCCTATCTCTTCGGCACCGTAGGAATTTTATATAATAAAACTATGGTCGACGAACCGGTGGACAGCTGGGGGATACTGTGGGATAAAAAATATAAAGACAGCATTCTGATGCAGGACAGTGTCCGTGATACTTTCGGTGTCACCCTGAAATACCTGGGGTACTCACTAAATTCGACAGATCTAGATGAACTGGAAGAAGCTAAGAAGTTGCTTATAGAGCAAAAACCTCTTGTACAGGCTTATGTCATCGACCAGGTCCGGGATAAAATGATAGGGAATGAGGCGGCTCTTGGTGTAATTTATTCCGGTGAAGCACTTTATACACAGCTGGAGAATCCAAATCTTGAATACGTGATTCCAAAGGAAGGCTCCAACCTCTGGATTGATTCATGGGTAATTCCAAAGAATGCAGAGCACAAAGAAAATGCAGAGAAATTTATCAACTTCCTGTGCCGCCCTGACATTGCAAAAATGAATTACGACTATACTACCTATTCCATCCCCAATTCTGAAGGGCGAAAACTGATAGAGGATAAGGCACTCCGGGACAACAGGATTACATTCCCGGAGCCCGAAGATTTAAAGAATTGTGAAACCTTCAAATTCCTGGGAGACGAAAACGATGCACTGTATAACAGACTCTGGAGAGAAGTAAAATCAAGGTAGTCAAAGCTGGAAGCATCCGCCGCCTATAAATTCTCTTAAAAGTGAATTTGTAGGTACGGGTTCGCTCCCGATTCCGACAAAGTAATCAAAGAATTTCAGCAACCTTTTGGCCTCTGCATACTCCGGACAGTTTTTTCCCATTCCGAAGAGAAGAGGCTCTACATATTGTTTTAATACGGCCAGCTCATATAGCAGTGAAGAATTGAACATTACGTCTGCCTCCTCCTGATAAGGGAAGATATTCTTCTCCTCTCCTCTCCTCACAGAGGACCACATGGCAATCGTGTTTCTTGCCGAGGTTCCCCGGGTTCTTGCATCTCTCACAATGCGGCGTATCAATCTTCCGTCAGTGGAAGGGATACGGTTATGCTCGTCGATATTCAGCTGAGTCAGAGCACTGATGTATATTTTAAACTGATTGTCGGCATTCAGGGATTTCGTCAATTCAGGATTCAGGCAGTGAATCCCCTCAATCACAAGTATATCCTGCTTTCCAAGCTTCTTTGGAATGGTATCATACTCTCTGATTCCTGTTTTAAAATTGAATAGGGGCAGATAAACTTCTTTGCTGGAAAGAAGAGACTGCATATCTTCATTAAATTTTTGAACGTCGATAGCCTCCAGACATTCAAAATTGTAGTTTCCTTTTTCGTCCCTGGGCGTCTTCTCCCTTTCCACGAAATAATTGTCCACTGCTATCGGATGGGGATGCATGCCGTTTACCATGAGTTGAACAGATAAGCGGTGTGAAAACGTGGTTTTTCCTGAGGAGGACGGACCCGCAATCAGCACAAATTTCACGTCCGGCTTCTCCGCAATCTGCTTGGCAATCTCGCCGATCTGCCTCTCCTGGTAGGCCTCCTGTACCAAAACCACTTCACTCATGTCATGCCGGGTTACCATGTCGTTAAGAGCGCCGACCGTATCAATTCCCTGAAGATCTCCCCACAAAATTGACTTTTTCAACACTTGAAAGGACTTTGGTGTGGGCTCAAAGGGAGGCACTTTCTCCGGTTCATTTACTGTTGGCATTTGAAGAATAAACCCTTCGTCATATAAATAGAGAGAATAGTATTTCAAATATCCTGTATCCGGTACCATGTACCCGTAATAATAATCCTCAAATTCATTCATACGGTATATATTGACCTTGGATACACGCCTGTATTCAAAAAGCCGTTCCTTATCATACATTCCGTGCTTTCTGAAAAGTTCTACCGCCTCATTTGTATGGATAGAGCGCTTTTCAATAGGAATTCTGTTCTCGGCAAGGTTCTTCATACGTGCAGCCACCAGCTCCAGAAAGTCCTGATCCAGCTTCACATTGCCTTCTACCGTACAGTAATACCCCTTGCTCATTGAGAAATGAATCCGGACCCTCTCTACCTTGTCATGTCCTCCTACGTCGTGCACGGCCTTGACAAGCATAAAGCACAGACTCCGCTTATATGTCTCATATCCGATAGCATCGCCGGTTGTGACAAACTCTAATTCGCAATCTTTTTCCAGCTTTTTTTCCAATTCCTGAAGACGGAACCGGTCTACAAAAACAAGTACAATCTGATGAGAATAGTTCTCTTGAAAGTCTTCCGCAATTTTCTGATAAGTGATCCCAAAAGCATATTCTTTTGTCTCATTTCCAATCTTTACCTTACAGGTCTTTTCTTCCATAAACTATAAACTTCCTTTCATACCTCAAAATAGTAACAGCTCAGCTATCAGCTCAAATCCGCATGGCTGAACTTTTGCTCAAAATATCTGGAATGGATGGATAACCGGTGCGGTTATCACCTGCAGACCCGGAAGTTTTTTCTGCAGAAATTCTTTCATGTCCTCTATGAAAATATATTCCGTTCCGTAATGCCCTGCATCTATCACGGCAAGTCCCTGCTCTACGGCATCGAGACCATCATGATGTCCGATATCTCCTGTGACCAGTACATCTGCCCTCTTATTTAGAGCCGGCTTTATGGCACTTTTCCCCGAACCGGGAGAAACAGCAAGTCTGTTCACTTTTTTATTCATCTCTCCAAATACTTTTACTGAGCCTAATTTTAGTCTATTCTTCACATAGATACAACATTCCTCCAGAGTCATAGTCTTCTTAAGCATTCCCACCTGTCCGATTCCCTGCGGGGCTCCGTCCTCTTCTGAGGTGACGTCCAGAACCTGAACTTCCCCCAGTTCCAGTATCCTGCCAGACAGTTCCGCCATACCGAGGACATCATAGTTCGTATGCATTGCATAATAGGAAATGTCACTTTGAATGAGATCCACAACCCTTCTACCCACAAAATCTTCATCTGTTACATTTTTCATAGGAGAAAAAATTAGAGGATGATGCGTAATCAGCATATCTGCTCCAACCGCTTTTGCTTGTTCAATTACCTGGCTTGTGGCATCCAGGGCTACATATATACAGTGGATCTCCTGCGTACTTCGTCCTGCCTGCAGTCCCACGTTATCAAAATCCAGCGCCGCAGACTTTGGGTATGCAGCCTCTATCACCTTCATAATTTCTTTACAAAGCATAATATCCCAACCCCTTTTCTGTGCTGTATAGTTCCTGCTTCAATTCATCCATGCGCTTTACGGCGCGGGCACTATCCTGTTTCTTCATATTTTCCAACAACTCTGACTTCAACTCCTTTTCCCTTTCCAGGTACTGCTTCAATACAGGATGTTGTCTCTCAAGCAGATATTTTCCATACTGTTTCTCTGTTTTTGTCCAGATGTCCTTATTTTGTATCTTCCCTGAAGGCGGCTGTACCTTCATCATAGGATAAAATTTCCCCTCATCAAGAACCATATCTTCCCCGATAAACAAAAAACCTTCCTGTAGAAGAAAGGTCCTTACTTTTGCGATTTCCGACTGGGGCTGCAAAATACATTCCTTCAGGTTCACTGTAACATTCCAGTTCTTCGTCAAAATCCTTATGATAAGTGCACCGCCCATACCAGCTATCACCGCCGAATCAACTTCTCCGGGAGCAAGCTGTTCAAATCCATCTGAGAGCCGGGTCTCAATGTTATCCGACAGACCGCACTCTAAAATGTGTTCTCCAGCACGTTTCAAAGGCCCTTCGTGAACGTCCATAGCAACTGCCAGAGGAATTTTTTTATGCTCTATGAGATAAATGGGAATATAGGCATGATCTGTGCCTATATCCGCCATTTTATATCCGCTGCTCACCAGATTTGCAACTGCATGCATTCTTCTTGTCAGTTCCATCTTTCCCTGCCTAGTCCAGATAATCCCGAAGCTTCCGGCTGCGGCTTGGATGGCGGAGCTTCCTGAGAGCTTTTGCCTCAATCTGACGGATACGTTCACGGGTGACATCGAATTCCCTTCCAACTTCCTCCAGAGTTCTTGCTCTGCCATCATTCATGCCGAACCGCAGACGCAATACTTTCTGTTCCCTTTCCGTCAAAGTGTCCAGCACCTCGTCAAGCTGTTCTTTGAGCAATGTCTGGGCAGCTGCTTCCGCCGGAACAGGCACGTTATCGTCCTGTATGAAATCGCCGAGATGACTGTCCTCTTCCTCACCGATTGGGGTTTCCAGAGACACAGGTTCCTGGGAAATCTTAAGAATTTCACGCACGCGGTCTACCGGCATGTCCAGTTCCTTCGCAATTTCTTCCGGCGTGGGTTCACGGCCAAGCTCCTGTAAAAGCTGCCTGGACACACGAATCAGCTTATTGATAGTCTCTACCATGTGTACCGGTATGCGGATTGTTCTCGCCTGATCCGCAATCGCTCTTGTTATGGCCTGACGAATCCACCATGTGGCATAGGTACTGAATTTATAGCCTTTGTGGTAGTCAAACTTTTCCACTGCCTTAATCAGGCCTAAGTTTCCCTCCTGAATCAGATCAAGGAACAGCATCCCACGGCCCACATACCGTTTTGCAATGCTTACAACAAGACGCAGATTTGCTTCCGCCAGCTCTTTCTTTGCTTCTTCATCACCGTTTTCCATCCGCTGTGCCAGTTCAATCTCCCTCTCTGCACTCAAAAGCGGAACTTTTCCAATCTCCTTTAGATACATGCGCACAGGATCCTCGATACTGACTCCATCAGGCACAGTCAGATCAATATTCTCCATATCCACTTCATCTTCATCGGAAATAATGACTTCCACATCCACATCGTCCTCATCACTGCTGATGCGAAGTACATCTATATTATTTGACTCCAGGTATTCAAATACTTTTTCCATATGGTCTGCGTCCAGTTCCATGTCGTTGAAAAAGTCGTTAATTTCCTGGAGCTCCAGGATACTTTTCTTTTTCTTCCCCAGCGCAACAAGCTCTTTTAACCTTTCGTCAAACTTCTGTGTATTTTCTTCCATGTGTCCATCCTTCCTTTGCCTATACGCAGTATAGGGCTATCTTGTTTTATTTTATCCTTATTCAATGGAAATATGCAGGTTGTTTATATCATCCAGCATATGTTTCTCTTCCATCAGCTTTTGCAGGCCGGCAAAATCGGCAGGATCCAGATTCTTGATCCGGCCATCAATACTGTTTGCCTTGACACGGAACATCGTTTCCTTTAAAGCCTGTTCCCGTTCTTCCCTGGTAGAAAGCTCTTTGATTTTTGTATGAAATAAAGACGCTGCCTCCCGATGTTCTTCCTCGGCCGTAAAGTGATTCAGTATCTTTGCCGGATTTACTTCTCCCGAAGCATACTGGCTGTAAAGCAGCTCTGCAACTGTTTTATATAGCTCTTTTGTGAAATCCCTGGGACTTATGTACTTCTGTATGATGCTGAAAAGTTCCTCATCTTCAATAATCCATGTAAGGAGAACTTTCTGAGATACAAGAATCCCATCCTCCTTTGTCTTTTCTTTTGCCCCTGCAGTTTTCGGGCGGAGGGCAGGTTTTGCCATCCCGTCACCGATTGCAGTTTTTACCACCAATTTTTTCAGACTTTCCTCACTGACCTTATATTGCCTAGCCACTGCTTCAATATAATTATTTCTCTCCAGCTCATCTTCAAAGGCTGTAAGCCGCCGGGAAGCTTCCCGAAAAAAAGCTGTCTTCCCCTCGGGGGAGTCCATATCGTAATCTTTTGAGAGAATCTCAAGGCTAAAAAGAAAACCATTTCTGGCATTTTCAATTCTCTTCTCAAATTCTTTTGCGCCCAGATTCTTAATAAATTCATCCGGGTCTTTGTATGGCTCCATACGGATTACCTTCGCCGCAATGCCTGCCTCCTTCAAGATCAAAACGGCCCGAAGTGCTGCTTTTGTTCCTGCCTCATCACTGTCATAAGTCAGATACACTTCCTGTACATAGCGCTTAATTAATAGGGCGTGTCCCGCTGTCAGGGCTGTCCCGAGAGAGGCAACCGCATTGGTAAACCCGGCCTGGTGCAGAGCTATAACATCCATATATCCTTCACAGAGCAAAAAACAAGACTTTCGGGAGGTTCGTGCCCGGTTCAGCCCGTACAAATTGCGGCTCTTGTCAAAAACAGCAGTTTCCGGTGAGTTCAGATATTTTGGCTTTCCGTCACCCATGACACGGCCTCCGAACCCGATTACCCGGCTGTTTACATCCATAATGGGAAACATAACCCGGTTCCAGAACTTATCATACACACCGTTTTTTTCATCGGTGTTTATAAGTCCTGCCTGACGTATCAATTCTTCACTGTAGCCTTTGTTTCGCAGGTAGCGGAACAAATCATTGCTGTATTTATTGGAATATCCGATTCCGAAAGCTTTCACCATATCGTCTGAAAGTTTTCGTTTCTTTAAATATGTACAGGCAGCTTTCCCCTGCTCCGATTTTAGCTGAACATAAAAGTACTGTGCAGCTATTTTATTGATTTCCAAAAGCGTGGACCTCAAATCTGCCTTTTCCTTCGCCTCCTTCGAGTATTCTGCCTCCGGAAGCTCCACCCCCGCTCTGTCAGCCAAAAACTTCACGGCTTCCACAAAGGAAAAGTTTTCATATTCCATCAAGAATGTAAATACATTGCCCCCCGCCCCACAGCCAAAACAATAGTACATCTGTTTCCCTCTGCTTACAGAAAAAGACGGAGACTTTTCGTTGTGAAACGGGCAGAGTCCAAAATAGGAGCTTCCTTTTTTCTGCAGCCGCACATAACCGGAAATCACATCCACAATGTCATTTTTCATTCTTACTTCTTCTATCAGTTCCTCTGAATAATACATATAGGCCTCCACGTACATATGCTACACTATATATATTCGACAAAACTTCCCTATTTCCTTTTTTAATTTTTCCGTAACTAATAAGGAGGGCAGAAATATATACAAACAGCTTGTGCAAGCTTGCTTGCTAAGAGCTGCTTGTATATATTTCTATCCGGCGTTTAGCCGAAGCGAGATGAAGCAAAGCGGAATCGAGCTTGCTATCCGGCGTTTAGCCGAAGCGAGATGAAGCAAAGCGGAGTCGAGCTTGCCCTCCGGCATATCTGTGCAAAGCGAAATTGAGCTAGGTTCTGAACAGTTAATTTTTCCATGCTTCCGGTACAAAAAACTCTTCATATTTTTTAACCGCATAATTATCTGTCATCCCGGCTATGTAATCACAGACGGTTTGCTCCCTGCATGTGCCTGTTCTTTCCATGCTTCTCAAATACTGCCCGGGAAGCAGCTCGGGATGCCGTATATAATAATCATACAATTGTTCAATCAAATGTACAGCTTTATCTTCTTCACCTTTTGCCTTGGGGTTCATGTACACATTTTCAAACATAAATTTCCTAAGTCCGGCCATGGCAGCCTGAACTTCCCCGGACATAACAATAACCGGACGGTCCATGCTCTGTGTGATTACGTCATGAACCATCGTATCCAGACGTTCTTTGCCGGAGTTTCCCAGCACCTTTCTATACTTGGCAGGAATGTCACTCTCTGCAAGTATACCCGCCCTGATTGCATCATCCATGTCATGATTGATATATGCAATTTTGTCTGAGAGGCGCAACACCTGTCCCTCCAGGGTGTGGGGATGGCCGGATGTCTGATGATTCATAATACCGTCCCGGACCTCCCATGTGAGATTGAGCCCTTCACCCTGCTTTTCCACACATTCAACTACCCTGACGCTTTGCTCATTATGTGAAAAATGATATACACCATTTAACGCCCGTTCACCTGCATGTCCAAAAGGCGTGTGTCCAAGATCGTGCCCCAGCGCAATTGCTTCTACCAGATCCTCGTTCAGCCTGAGGGCCTTTGCTATGGTTCTTGCATTCTGTGAAACCTCAAGAGTGTGGGTTAGCCTTGTCCTGTAGTGATCCCCCTTGGGCAGTAAAAACACCTGTGTTTTTTGTTTCAGGCGGCGGAATGACTTACAGTGCAAAATCCGATCCCTGTCCCTTTGAAATACAGGACGTATATCACACTGTTCTTCTGTTTTCTCCCGGCCTTTCGAATTTCTGCTGAACGCGGCATAAGGACTTAAATATTCCAATTCCCGCTCTTCAAGCTGCTCTCTGATTGTCATATTTTCTCTTCCTCACGATGAATCCTGATTACCCTACATCATATATATTCTGTAACTTTGTTTTTTTTCCTTTTTAGTTGCCTATATCTTAAGGTTTTCTGTCTTCATATGCTTTTCTATAGCCTGTACAACGGATTTAAGAATTTTAATACGTGCATAATATTTGTCATTGCCCTCCACAACAATCCAAGGGGCATATTCTGTTGAAGTCCGAATCAGCATCTCATTTACAGCTTCTTCGTACTGATCCCATTTTTCTCTGTTTCTCCAGTCCTCCTCAGTAATCTTCCATTGCTTTTTAGGATCCTCCTGGCGGGCTGTGAATCTTCTTTCCTGCTCTTCCTTATCTATCTGCATCCAGAACTTCAATACAATAGCACCTTTATCTGAAAGATCCTTCTCCATATCATTGATTTCTTTATAGGCTCTCTGCCATTCTTGTTTCGTACAAAATCCTTCAATGCGCTCTACCATGACACGCCCGTACCATGTCCTGTCAAATATGGCAATATGTCCATCCTTAGGCATGGCCCGCCAAAATCTCCACAGGTAGTGATGTGCTTTTTCAATATCATTTGGAGAAGCTGTGGGATTTACAACAAAACCACGGGGGTCCATCTTCTTTGTCAGCCTCTTGATTGCACCGCCTTTTCCGCCTGCATCCCAGCCTTCAAAGCAGAGTACCACCGGAATCCGTTTTCTGTAAATATCACCGTGGAGCATTTTTATTCTCTTCTGAAGCTTTTTTAACTCTTCTTCATATTGTTTCTTTTCAAGTCTCAGAGACAGGTCGGTTTTTGCAAGCACAGACTCCTGCAGCTCTTTTTCTCTCGTACCAGGTTTGTTGGGCTCCCGAGGGGAAGCCTCCCCGGACGAAATTTCTGCAATAGCTTCTGCAGCTTTCTCTTTTGCTTTCTCCTTTTGCAATTGCTCCAGCCGTTCTTCCAGTGCATTGATAATGACTGCGTAAATCTTTATAGTGGCAAACCGGCGGTCCATTGCTTCAATTATGGTCCAGGGGGCATACTCAGTATCCGTTATCTGCAGCATCTCTTCCATCATCCGGGCATATTCTCCATATTTTTCATTGCGCTCAAAATCTCCTTTAGAGACACGCCATGCTGTTTCCTTTGATTTCTTCAACTTTTCAAATCTCTTTTTTTGCTCCTTCTGGTCTATATCAAGCAAAAGCTTTATTATGACACACCCATCATCTGTAAGCTGCTTTTCAAAAGAACAGATAGACTGGTAGGCGTTCGTCACCTCTTTTTTCCCGGCCTTTTTATCAAAACGCTCAATCAGCACACGTCTGTACCAGCTTCCATCGAAAATTGCAATCCTGCCCCGCTCCGGTGTCTTGGTCCAGAACCGCCACAAAAATGGATGCATCTCTTCCTCTTTTGTTTCCCCTTTTATTGCATGAACCTGAAAGCCGCGGGGATCCAGACTTTGAATAACCTTCCCTATCTGGAGCCCCTTCCCTGATGCACCAAATCCTTCAAATACAATAATCACTGGGATATTCTGGACCCGGCACAGACGCTGTAATTCCCCAAGTCTGACTTTAAGCATCGGCATTTTTGCCTTATACTCTGCCTTATCCATTTTTTTTGTAAGATTGACCTTCTCCAACATATTGCATTCTCCTTTCGAAAGAGCCAAACTGCCTCAAAAAACCGCTCAATGCATTCTCCTCTCTACTGTTTCCAATGCCGTGAATATTTATGTACTCTTTAACCTTCCTGACATCTTCCCGTGAAAAATCCCACACCTTATCCGCTGTCCTCTCCTCTTCCCACAAATCTAAAAGCAGTGCTTTATATTCCGGATTTTGATACCACATGGAATCCACATGAAGTCCGCCATTTCGATTCAGGTTTTCCTTCTCCTCCTCACTTAAATTTTTTGTCTCTCTATCTGCATTTTTTTCATAATTTTCTCTGTTAATAAAGCGTACATATTTCGCTCCTTCCGGTTTTACCATTTCACCGTCTTTCAAAATGTAAACAGTAAATTGGATTAGCGTTTCTTTTCCGGCTCCCCCCGGACCCATGTTGTCCTGAACAGAGCAGGTAAGCACCACATATCCTGGTTTATTAAATTCTAAGAACTCTTCCGGCTTAAAATTCACAAGCTTCACTTTCTTCAAAATACTCCCCGGATACAATATATCATCTTCCTGATCTGACACTTTTATGCGGCCGCTTTCCAAAGCCCGTTCTACAATTTCTGCTTCTGTAATATTCCCCGCCCGGGCCTCTTCCAATGTAAAATACCGATCTGCTGCTTCTATTACAGGAAACTCATTATACCTAACTTTTACAGGCCACTCTAAAACATTTTCAGTACCTGCACTGTCTGTTACAGCATATGTAATGAGATGTGTAACTGGTGAATCATTTTTATCCATCTGAAGAAACCATGTATCTAATTTTTCATCGGCAGGCATATCTTCCTTCCAGAAAGCTATTTCTCCCTCCTGTTTTGCTCCATCTGTATGCTTTCTGCCGGCATATTTTATACAAATAATACGGATATTTCCTGTGATGTCCCCGTCTTCTTCGTCAAAGGCTTTCATATTAGATAAGAGCATTTCTCTTGTAACTTCCGTACCCTCATAAAACTCCTGGACACTGTTTGCTTTAATTTCCGGAATTCCATTCCATACGCTGTACATTTTCACTTCCGGTATGCCCGGCCGGTTTACGGTATCTTTCTGCTGTTCATCAGCTATCTGGCACAGTTCATCAAATATAACTATATTTTTCTTGTTTTCGGGAAATTTTACCGTTCCTGTACCCGCGTCTCTTTCATTGTCTGCCCAGCCTGCAAAGCTATATCCTTTTCGGGAAAATTCAGTATAATTTTTATTTTTTCTTATTTCATACCCATTATTTTCATCACATTCTTTCAGAGTTACATATTCTGATTTAGCTGTTCCCGAATCTGCATTATTATCGACATAAATAACCTTAATCTCCGTTTTCCAGAGTGCATAAAAGGTCATTTCCTCATTATAGGCAGCACTGACTGTGTCTCCCGGCTGGTATACTGCTTCCTTATCTTCAGCCTTTCTGCCCCAGCCTTTAAAACCTATAGAGCCAAAATGAGGAATTTCTCCCGATATTTTTGTGGCTTCATACCAATATTTTTTCTCGTCCTTTGGAACCCGAATCCTGTCGTCATCATAATTCCCCTCATAATGTATCATATATGCTCTGCTGATTACAATGTCTGTGTCTGCTGTATTGGCCCCACCCGACTGATAATCTCCGGGCCGCAGTAAATAGAATGCTTTTGGATTTAGATTAAATTTCTGGTAAACCGCACTTCCTTTTTCTTCGTTATGGCCAACTCTTACACATGTGCGTCCTAACGTATAGACAGATGGCGTTATAAGGGCCACTTTTTTTTCTGATGTAAGGGGACCTGTAACTGTGATGACATTCCCGGCTTCGGGCAGATAGACATCATTATTTTCTTCAATCCATGCTGCCCCGCTCACATTCATAGTTCCATTCTGATACACGGCGCTTCCGGCCCGGGCAGAATTATTTGTAATTGCCGTTCCATTTAAAGTCAATATACCTGCATTATAAATGCCGCCTCCAGCAGTTCCGCTATTGGAGAAAATCTCCCCACCCGATAAAATAAGAGTTCCCGAATTGTAAATTCCTCCTCCATTCTTTTCGGTTATATTGGAATGTACAATCCCGCCGGACATTGTTGCAGCCGACATATTAAATATACCCGTTGCATTGTGAAAAATATTTGCATTACCGGAAATCTCTAATGTTCCGAAGGATGCAGATGACCGGACTCCCGCCGCGTTGTTAGAATAGATTTTACCTCCTGAAATACTGGCAGTACATACCCCGTTTGCGGCATATGCGGCAACTCCATCCGAAGCGTTACTGTAAATGCTCCCTCCTGTAACGGTAATTGCCGTGTTGTCGTCAACCGTCTGTGTCTGTACACCTGCGCTCCCATTATGATGCACCAGACCTCCGGCCACATTGACGGTCTTTCCCCGTACTCCATTGTTGCCATTGCCATAAATCTCTCCGCCATACATATTTATCGTGCCCTGGGAGGCTATACCGGCATGAAGATTGTTATAAATCGATACATCCTCATATACATTTGTAGTTCCCAGGCTGTTCCATATACCGTTCGCCACGCCATTTCTTAAACGCACTCCGCTTTTTAAATTGATGGTTGTTCTGCACAGAGATGTCAGAATCCCCGAAGAACATTTTCTGTTGCCGTCAATGGTCAGCGTATATCCTTCATTTCCTGATAATGTCCATGTACCTGTTATATTTCTGTCACTATCGTTCGGAACCGCGATGATGCCTCCAGGCTCCCACTCCAGACTTGGGCTTGCAGTCACAGTAACATTCTGTCCTTCTGGGTAGATGGTGAATGACTTCGTCGTAACATTGTGCCCTGCGATACAATCCTTCAGTACATACATAGTGCCGCCCGACGGCAGAGCAAAAAATGCTTCATCAAAGGTCATATAATAAGTATTCCCCACACGTGCCACAGCGTCTATCCGCAACGCATCCATTTGTCTTTCAGTACGTTCAGGAACTTTCACCTCTTCTCCCACATCCTGCAGTGCTGTGGCAGGTTCGGACTCCTGATACTGACTCCCAGAAGCATCCTCAAAAATGCTTGTCTCTTCTGGAATCACCTCCTCCAGGGTCATCTTAACTTGTTCTTCCTGTGCCTCGCATGACATGGGTATATAGACTGCCAGAGACAGTGACACCGCCAATATCATGAAGGCTCCTCTACATCTTTTCATAGCCTCCTCCTGTTCTGTTATTTTTATAATAATTACGGTTGAATACTTCGGCGGAATTGCCGAGCAGAAATGGAAAACGAACGCTTCCCAGATTCTATGTAGAGGATTATAGCACAGCTCTCTAAAAAGTACAAGCAGCTTTTAATATATCTGCTTGGTTCCAAACTGTAACAAAAAGAGAGCCCGGCAGGCCAGGCCCTTTATGTTACTTTACTCAGAGTACAGGATGAATTTACCTACTTCTTCCCGGAGTATATCTGCCTGAGCAGACATTTCTTCACTTGTAGCAGAGTTTTCTTCTGCCGTAGCGGCGTTAGTCTGCACAACAGAAGACACCTGTACCAATCCCATCTGAATTTGCTCAATTGCTTCTGTCTGTTCTGAAGATGCCCGCTCTATGCTTACAAAGTTTTCTGACACATTCTGCATATTGGAACCGACTTGCTGTAGAATCTGAGCGGTCTGTGCTGTAATGGCAGTTCCTTTGGACACACTTGTTACAGAATTTTGAATCAGCTCTGAAGTCTGTTTTGCGGCTTCTGCCGATTTTCCGGCAAGATTGCGGACTTCATCGGCTACGACAGCAAATCCCTTTCCAGCTTCTCCGGCACGGGCCGCCTCAATACTTGCATTTAGTGAGAGAATATTAGTCTGAAATGCAATATCCTCAATAACCTTTGTAATATTCACAATCTCATTTGATGCGGCATCCATCTCACCCATTGCTTCCGTAAGGTTTTTCATATAACCGTTTCCGGTGTTAATATCCGTCTCAACCTGCTCCACATATTTGGTTGCAGCCCGGACATTAGAAGCATTCTGTTCTGCCTGTCCGGCAACCTTTTCTACGGAAAGAGTCAGCTCATCAATGGATGAAGCCTGTTCTGTTGAACCCGCTGAGAGTGCCTGGGCCCCGCCGGATACCTGTGCCGCACCAGTGCTCACCTGGCCGGCAGCAATATTTATCTGTTTTAAAGTGGCATTGAATGAATCAAGTATAACACCAAGTGCTGTCTGAATAGGAGAAAATTCTCCAATATATTCCATATCATTCTTCAAATCCAAATTACCCTCTGCCATCTGTGTAAGCTTATCGGAAATATCTCCGATATATTTCTGGAGTGTACTGCGGGTGCTGTAAATAGAGCCTGCCAGCATACCAATTTCAGATGTATCCACTTCCATAGAAAAATCGGAAGAAAGGTTGCCCTGTGCAATCTCTTTCATCTCCTTCTCAACCCTTGTAATCGGATGCAGTAACTTTTTTCTCGTAATCAACATCGTAATCACCTGCAGCACCGCCGCACCTATAAGCAGCACAAACACGGCACCTTGCACTATTGCAATGCCATCGGTCTGGCCGGTACTCCCTTTGTGGTACAGGATATAAAAGCCAACCCCTACAAGGACCAGCAGCAGCAGAGCGCATGCATTCAAAGTATAAATAAGCGTGGACTGTTTCATTGTTTTTTTCATAGTGTCTCTTCCTCCGGACTTTTTATTTTTATTTTAATATTTACCTAAATCAGGTTTCTCTTCATTTTCCTGTTCGAGATCGTAACTTTCCTCAGGCTTGGGAATCTCCTCAGGCTTGGGAATCTCCTCAGGCTCGAAGGCCTTCTCAGGCTTCGGGATCTCTTCAGGCTTGAGAATCTCCTCAGACTTGAGAATTTCCTCAGGCTCAGGAATCTCTTCAGACTTGAAATCCTCTGAAACATATTTTCTTTGAATGCCATTATTTAGCTTAAATTTTTTCACTTCTGCACGCAGCGTATCTGCCTGTGCGGACATTTCCTCACTTGTGGCAGAATTTTCTTCCGCGGTGGCCGCATTTGTCTGTACAACAGAAGATACTTGCGCAAGTCCCAGCTTAATCTGTTCAACCGCATGGGACTGCTCGGCAGACGTCTGTTCTATCTGTACAAAATTGTCTGTAACTTTTCTTGCATTGGCTCCCACTTCCTGTAAAACCTGTGCTGTCTGAGCCGTCAGTTCAGTCCCTCTGGCGACGGCTGCAACTGTATTTTGAATCAATTGTTCAGTCTGTTTCGCCGCATCTGCAGATTTTCTTGCAAGATTCCGCACTTCGTCTGCAACAACGGTAAATCCCTTTCCGGCACTTCCTGCACGGGCCGCCTCAATAGCTGCATTTAGAGAAAGCATATTGGTCTGGAATGCAATATCATCAATTGCCTTGGTAATATTTACAATCTCATTTGAAGCTGCATTAATCTCAGTCATCGCATCGGTAAGCTTCTGCATATAGTCGTTTCCACTTTCTACTCCTTGTCCCGCCTGCTCCACATATTCTGTTGCAGCCTTTACAACAGAAAAGTTTTCTTCCGTCCGGGCGGCAATATGCTCAACAGAAGCTGTCAGCTCTTCCACAGAAGATGCCTGTTCTGTGGAGCCAGATGCAAGAGCTGACGCCCCGTCGGATACCTGTGAAGCACCTGCGCTGACCTGTGATGCAGCGGTATCGATTGTCTGCATAATAGTGTTCAGGTTGTCGGCCGTAGTTTCAATTGATTTCTTTAAAATCTCATAACCTCCGGGATAATCCATATCTATCTCAAACTGCAGATCCCCTTCTGATATTCTTGTAAACTTTTCAATTACGTCGCCGATTAATTTTTTTTGCAGTGCATTGGACTCTTTAATGTATTCTATCATCTGTCCAAACTCGTCTTTGCTCTCATACTCAATCTCGGCATCTAAGTTTCCCCGGGCGGCTTCTCTATTCATTGCTATGATTTTTTGAATCGGAGCCAAAATAGATTTCCTGATAACTATGACAACAAAAACCGTAATCAAAATGGATAGTGCAGAGAAAACTAAAAGAAGAACCTGTGTACGCACCATAATCTCTTCCGCTTCCACCTTCTGTGCTTTTGATTTTTCATGGGACGAAGCCGCAAAATTTTCCATGATACTAATGGCCTTTTCAAGTTGGGGGCTATATTGTTCCTGATACAGCTCAAGAGCTCTTTTATGAGATTGGTCTGTATTCTCCAGAATAAGCTCAGATATTTCTTTTCTTACGGAATCTCCTGAGTTAATAATTGTCTTGGCCTGTTCAATATCGGCATTTCTGCTGTAATCGCTCTGATTCTTTCTAAATTCTTCCAGCTTGGTAAGCGCTGACTTTGAATGCTGGTCTGCCGAAGACAGCAGCTTGCCGGCAGTTTCCGGTGGGGCAAGCATCGCACCCAGCAGCTCATGCATAGTACTGCGCATATTTACCTGCATGGCTCTGATATATTCTGCATTTGGTACCGAATACTTACTGTATCGCTCCACCTCTGCATTAATTCCATTCAGGTTAATGATGGAAAAGATGCCTGACAGCAGCATCAAAATCAGTACGATGCCAAATCCGGTAATAAGCTTCTTGCTTACAGATAAGTTCTTCATATTGTTTTCTCCTTTGCATATTAGGTTTCCTTATTCTTTTCTGTAGATTGCCGGTCTGATGTATCTGTATCTTGTGGTCTCCCTGTTTAGCCCCTCCGAATGACCAATAAATAGAAAGCCTCCCGGCTCTGTGATATCATACAGCCGCTGAATTAACCTTTCTTTAGTGGGACCATCAAAATAAATCATGACATTTCGGCAGAATATAACATGCATTTTTCTTTTAAAAGGCAAGACAGTATCCATCAAATTGATATTTCCAAAAATAACTTCCTTTTTAATCTTTTCAATTACTTCACTTTGATGAGAATCATATGCCTTAAAATACTTTTTCTGCCAGCTTAAAGGAAGCTCTGTTATTTTCTCATTTTCATAAATGCCTGATTTGGCCGCAGAAATCACTGCTTTGGAGATATCTGTAGCTAATATTTTTGTATCCCATCTGTTCTTATCGGGCCCAAGGTACTCATCAATTAACATTGCAAGAGTATAAGGCTCTTCTCCGGTGGAGCAGGCGGCGCTCCAGATACGTAAATCCCTGTCTCCCACATTATTTGCCAGGAAAGGCAGCACCGTGGTTCTAAAATAATTAAAATGTTCCGACTCTCTCATAAAAAAAGTATAATTTGTTGTAATCTTATCTAGCATCACTGATGCGGCCTTCCCGGATTTATCTGTTTTTACATAATCCATATATTCTTCCAGACTGCCCATATGCATACTTGTTATTAAGTTGCCGAGCCGTCCCTCAATCAGAGTCTTTTTTTCCGCTTTAAAATGAATGCCATAATTGGCTCTGATATAATTTGCAAAGTCCTTGAATTCCTGCTCTTCTATAGTAATCATGGGTGTTCCCCTTTCAGGCGTATAGTATAAAAGTCAAATCTTTCCGCCCGTCTCTTTGTTTTTTGCGCAAAAAAAACCCCCCTTCATCATTTCATTTGAATAAAACTATACTTTGAATCATAAAGGAGGATTTTTACTTTATGTAATTGTCGGATCTTTTAATGTTTCCTACTTATACTGCCATAAACCATGCAGATTGCAGTGTTCATATGCAGAAACAAATTCATCTCCGTCTGCCAGAAGGAATTCTGCCTTTGGCTCATCTCCCGGATTAAGTGCCTTGCCCTGTGCACCTTCTTTTGTGGTGATGGCAATCCACTCAATGAAATGTTCTTCCGCCATAGGATGTGGTACGGAACCTACTTCAACCGTAATCTTATTGCCTTCAACAGTAACAACAGGAACATGCTTCTCTGCCGCAGCATCTACGCTTCCGGGTACAAGTTCCTTCATTGTCTGCCCACAACAGACTGTAGGTGTTCCACTATCCTTTACCATGGCAATGATTTTACCGCATAACTCACAGGCATAAAATTTTAATTCCATATTCATACACTCCTTCTTCTGTATTTTAGATTTGAATTATTATACCATAATCTGGATTTGTAATCAATGGATATCTCTTTGTATAATTCTCTTTACGTCATCAATATGCGCTTTGTCCATAACTGATTCCTGATTGACAATTATGGCCTCCTCCAGTTCTCCACGCAGTATTTTGACCTCCTTTGGCGCCTCAACGGCAAGTTTTACAGAATCCGACGAAACCTCCACAACAGATATTCGAATATTGTCTCCTATTAAAAGTGTCTCCCCCTTTTTGCGCTGCAGTACAAGCATATCCT